>JAABUZ0100001447.1_pt1 | contig 45278 bp, 34 predicted proteins | sample 5562091 | NCBI WGS metagenome assembly JAABUZ01 (sample SAMN12813069, study PRJNA571459) | rock metagenome | isolation source: Antarctica rocks | place: Antarctica: Victoria Land, Linnaeus Terrace sud | collected 2015-12-21
ACGTTCGCGACCACAACAAGACCGCTGAGCCGTTTGTATGGACCAAGTCAGCTCGCACCATCATGCGCAAGGTAAATAAATGTCATGCCATTTATGGCGGGTCACACTAGCGGCTGCGCTGCCGTAAGAGAAAGTCGAGGCGACGCCCAGATTCGAACTGGGGAATAGAGCTTTTGCAGAGCTCCGCCTTACCACTTGGCTACGTCGCCGCGAACGGCTTTGAGATACGAAACGAGCGGGTGGCGGGAATCGAACCCGCGCGTCAACCTTGGGAAGGTCGCAGGCTACCATTACATCACACCCGCGAGGTGGATTTCCAGGCGTCGCTTTCTCCCCACGTCTGCGACCGTCCCGCCTTCAGAAAAGAAACAATGTGGACGGTGCGGCCGTTATGACGCCGATGATCGCTATACGCGCCGCCGCCTTCGCTTGCACACTCGCCGCCGCGACCTTCGTCACACCCGCTGCCGCCGAGACGATCTGGAACGTCGATGCAGCCCATTCGAGTGCCGAATTTTCCGTCCGCCATCTCGTCGTCGGCACGGTGCGCGGTACCATTCCGATCGCCTCGGCGACGTTCGAAACGGCAACGGGAACGCCGCTGCCGGCGCGCATCGTGGCGACGCTCGATGTCGCCGCACTCGACACGCACAACGCCGACCGCGATACCGACTTACGTGGCAAAGATTGGTTCGACGCAGCGCACTTTCCGACGATGACCTTCAAGACGTCGAAGATCGAAGCCGGTGCGACACCGGGGTCGTTCCGAGCGATGGGCACCTGACGTTCCACGGCATCACCAAGCCGATCTCGCTCGACGGACACGCTCTGGGCACCACGACCGACGGCCGCGGCCGTATTCACGCTGGATATAGCGCGACGACGACGATTGATCGGCGCGATTTCGGACTAAATTTTCTCGGGACGACGCCGGGCGGCGGGCTCGTCGCGGGAACGGACGTGGCGGTCGACCTCGAGATCGAGGCCGTCGCAAAGCCTTAGCAGCTAGTTACGCGTCGAGCGTTGCGAAGCCGCGCGAAACTTTCATCAGCAGATCGACCAGCGTCTTCTTCTCGTTTTGCGTGAGGCCACGCATTGCCGCTTTGTTCTTTGCGAAGTAATTCGGCAGCAGCGCTGCGACGACGCGCTTGCCCGTACGCGACAGCGAGATATAACTGACGCGGCGGTCCTCGGCGCTTGCCTTACGATCGATGTACCCATCCCGTTCCAGCCCCGCGACCAAGCCCGTCACGTTGGCCTGCGTCGTGCCAAGGTAGCGGCGCAGATCGGAGAGCGAAATTTGCTCGAGCTCGGCCTGCAGTACCACCAAGACACCGAATTTCTGGGGTGTGAGACCGGCTTCGAGGAACCACGAGCCCAAAGCGTTCTCGACGCGCCGCGCGGTCGTCCGCAGGGCGAGCAACGCGCGCACCGTCGCGGGATCGAAATCGGCATGCCGTTTGCGATGTCCGGTAAAATGGGAATCGGGCCAACCGACGATGTCTTCGGTGTCCGCGATATCGGCGTCTCTCATCGGTTCATGCTACCACATCGCATCGCGGCTTCGGCCACAACGATTTTTCTTAAGCACTTCAGCATGGAGCCGCGCGGAGGAGCGCTTCGCGAATCGGCAAACGTCAAAACATCGACGCATTCAAGGAGATCGACATGCCAAAGCAAGTGACGTGCCCGCTATGCGGCCAAAGCATTACCGGTGAGAACGAAGACGCGCTCGTCGCTGCCGCCGACAAACATGGCGATGAAAATCACGGCATGCGTGCGCCGCGCGAGATGATCGTGAGCGGCGCGACCGACGTCTAGCCGGCGCGATCCAGACAACGAGGCCCCGCTATTGCGGGGCCTTTTCATTCGACTGCAGCTCGCTCGCTCGGTCAGCGGGAGTTGCGAGCCTCGAGCCACCGGCCCAACCGTACGTTCGTAAGAGACTATTCCGTTCGTGCATGGATCCTCCAAGGTAGCGAACGTTCCGCGCCGCAGAAATGCGGTTCGAAGGTTGTCCCCGGCCGAGCCTCCGCCTAAACGCTTCGGCCTGCGGCCTCCATGCGTTCGAAAAACGCCGCATGATCCGCACCGAAGGCCAGGTCGGCGCGGCTGCCTGCTGCGAACCAACCTTGCCACTGGCCGGCACGAGCGAACGGCAGCAAGATTCGACCGTCGAGATCGTGCAGCACCGGTCCCTTCCAAATCGACCGATCGGCGTCGTCGTAGACGCGCAAACGGTCGCCACGCCAGAGTGCGTGGAGCCCGGCGCAGCGATCGCCCGTCACTTTACGATCGAGCGTTTCTTGGAAAAAGAATGACGCCTCGACGGACGCGTCGACCGAGCTCCCCAGGTGCCCGCGCAGGAAGTACCCGGGGAACGGTCGCGGATCGCGATCGGCCAGAACTTTGACCGCGTCGTAGGACGGGTCGCGCCGCGCCGCGGCGAAGTCGTGGCGCAGCTGCATGCGGATCAGTCGCTCGGCGGGGAGCTGCAAAGCGCGCGCGATGCGCAGCGATGCGTCGACGTCGATCGACAGTTCGCCCGCGAGCATCGCGGCGAGGCGGACGGAATCGACCCCGATCGCCGCCGCGAACGTGACGACATCGACGCCCAAGGCCTCGAAATAGTCGCGCCGGAGTTGCGGCCCTGGGTGCGGAGCCGCCTCGCGGCGTTCGGCGTCGGTCGTACTCGGGGTAATGACGTTTCCTCCGCTGGTCTCTTACGGCTTCGGACGCCGGGCCTTGGCAATTTAGCGTGGCGGCCGAAGCCGGCGGTTCGCGGGCGGGCCGAGGTCGAAGGCGCTCGCTACGCTTCGAGCAGAATCACCGTCGAGTGCCTCCCTGCCAAAGCGGTGCGAACCATCCGGAGCGCTTCACCGACGGGCTCATCGCCTGCCCGCGGTCGCCTGGCCGCTCGTTCACACGATGAACGACACGCGCGCGTTTCTCTTCACCGACATTGAGGAGAGCACGCGTCGCTGGGAGGCACGGCCCGCGCAGATGGAGATCGCGCTGCGCCGGCACGACGCGATCCTGCGCCGGATCGCGGGCGAAGGCGGCGGCGACGTCTTCAAAACGATCGGCGACGCGTTTTGCGTCGCCTTCGCGCGCGCACACGACGCGGTCCACGCTGCGCTCGATATTCAGCTCGCGCTCAAGGGCGAAGATTTCTCAGCGATCGACGGACTGCACGTCCGGATGGCGATTCACGCCGGCGCCGTCGAAGCGCGCGACGGCGATTACTTCGGTCCGACGCTCAACCGCGTCGCACGGCTGCTCGCGACGGGCTACGGCGATCAGATCCTGCTCTCGACGGTCGCGGTCGAACTCGCGCGACCGTACCTGCGGGCGGAAGCGACGTTGCGCGACCTGGGCTCCCACCGGCTCAAAGATTTGCTGTTCAGCGAACGCGTCTACCAAGCGGTGCTGCCCCAGATCGATCGAGAGTTCGCGCCGATCAAATCGCTCGACCGCTATTGGAGCAACGTGCCGGTAGCAGCGACGCAATTCGTCGGTCGCGAACGCGAACGCCTCGAACTCGCGACCCACTTGGAAACGGCTCGCGAGCTAACGATCGTCGGTCCCGGTGGCGTCGGCAAGACGCGCTTGGCGATGCAGCTGGGAACCGACGCCCTACCGAATTTTCCTGACGGCGTGTGGTTCGTAGAACTTGCTGCGATCGGCGATGCGCCGCTGGTCGCCGATGCGATCGCTGCGACGCTCGGCGTCCGGGTCGGCGCCTCCGAACGCGCCGTCGAAACGATCGTGCATGCGATGCAGCAGCGCGACGCGCTGATCATCCTCGACAACTGCGAGCACGTGCTGCCGGCCGTTGCCGATGTCGTCGCGGCGCTCGGTCGGACGTGTCGGGGCGTTCGCACCGTCGCTACGTCGCGCCAGGCGCTCGAGATCGAGGGCGAGAGCGTCCATCGCATCGATCCGCTGCCGTGCCCATCGCCGCTGGCCGGCAGCAACGTGGCGACGGCGCGCACGTATGCAGCAGTCGCGCTCTTCGAAGAGCGCGCGCGAGCCGCCCTCGCCGCCTTTGCCCTGACCGAAGCCAACGTTGCATACGTGGTCGAGATCGTTAACCGGCTCGACGGGATCGCGCTCGCGATCGAACTCGCGGCACCCCGAATCGTCGCACTCTCACCCAAGCAACTCGCGCAACGGCTCGACGAACGTTTCCGGCTGCTCTCGCGCGGCAATCGCGATGCATTACCGCGTCAGCAGACGCTTCGCGCTCTCATCGACTGGAGTTACGATCTCTTGAGCGTCGCCGAACGAACGCTCTTCCGGCGCTTGGCAGTATTCCGCGGCGGCTTTACGCTCGATGCCGCCTGCGACGTCTGCGACGACGCTGCAGGCGCGTGCGACGACGTCTTCGAGAGCCTAATGTCGCTCGTCGCAAAATCGCTGGTCTCCGCGGACCTCGCCGGAGACGAAAAGCGTTACCGGCTCTTAGAATCGACGCGCGAATACGCGGCGGAAAGGCTCGTCTCGAGCGACGAAGACGCCACGCTCGCGCTCCGTCACGCACGCTACTACGGGGCTTACGTCGAAGGTCAACGCGAACTCTGGGAAGCGCTCGACAATCGGCTCTGGCAGCGACGACTCGTCGACGAACTCGATAACCTCCGCGCGGCCTTGCGCTATGCGCTCGTCGAGAGAAACGACGTCGCGCTCGCGCTACGGACGCTCGCGGCGATCGAGCAGCCACGCCACATCTTCTTACCCGCCGAGGCGCTGCGGTGGTACGAAGCCGCGCGCGACGCCTCGCGAGACACGAACGTGCCTGAGGTACGCGCCGCGATACTACGCCGTTACGCCGCGATGATTACGTATCGCCGCGTTCCGCTGGGCGAGCGCATCACCGACGCGGAAGCGGCAGTCGCGGCCTCCGAAGCGACCGCCGATCCGGTCGCGATCGCGGACGCAACGCAGACACTGTGCATTCTTCTGCGCGACGCCGGCCGCAGCGTCGAAGCACAACCGCTGATGCAGGCCGCCTGGCAGTCGCTCGTCGTGCGACCGGCCCTCGCGCGCAAGGTCCTGTTCTGCTGCGATTGGACGCTTATCGAGCTCGAACTCGGAGATTTGGAAGGCGCACGGCGGCACATCGGCTTTTGCTTGGAGTTCGCCCGCCGCGGCAGCATGGTGTTCGCGACCGCCCAGCACATGCTCGCCGAAGTCGAGTTCGCAGCGGGCGCCTACGAGCGCGCGCGCAGCCTCGCGCGGGATGCACGACTCGCCTTTCTCGATCTCGATCTCCAGCTCAACCGCGGCGCCACGACGAGCAATCTCGCTGCCTACGCGCTCGCGCTCGACGATCTACCGGGCGCTCGCGAAGCCCTCGTCGATGCCCTCGCGATCGTGCAGAAAGCGGAGAGTTCCGGCCACCTCAACGCCGTGCTCGAACATCACGCCGTCTTCGCGTCGCTCGCAGGCGACGACGAACGTGCGGCGCGTTTGCTCGGCTTCACCAATGCACAGTATGCGACGCTCGGCCAAGTACGCGAAGCGACGGAAACGCTCGGATACAAGCGCCTGACGCGACGTCTCGAAGACGCTTTCGACCCCGCACGGCGCGAGCGGCTCGCCGCCGCTGGTGCGCTGCTCTCGTTCGACGAAGCAATCGTGCTCGCGCTCGAAATCCAGACGCTGCGCCCGGCTTCCGAAGACGTCGTTCGCAGCACGACGACGAACGACGACGCGATCCTCTCTCCGCTCGAAAGGTAAACGTTTATGGCCGACATCGACACGCAGCGCAAGATACACGACCTGCTGGACGCGCACGCCAAGACGATCGATACGCTGCACGAAAAAGTTGCGGCGCTCTACAGTGATGGCGCTCGCCAGAGCCTATCGGACGCCTGCTCCCGTTATAAAACGGCGCACAAAACGTACGAAGTCGACGTCCTGGGAACTCCTGGCGCGAATTCTTAATCTCCAACGCCCGGGCGGCCGCCCAGCAGCGTTAGTAGCGCGCGGCCGCTCGGCGTACCGAGTCCGGTAGACGCGCTCCAACCGTCGCGTGCGCGATAGCGACCTGCGGGCTCGCTTGCGACGAGCGCGACGGCTTCCGTAGCGACGCCGCGCGCGTAGAGCAACGGCGCAAAAAACCCACACACAACGCCGAGCCGTTCGTTGAGACGGGCCGTCAGCGCCGCCATCATCGGTGCGACCGTCGCAATGGCGTTGAGGAAGCCGCGTTCGCCGTGCGACGTTCCGTAGAGCACGAGCGTCGCTCCAGGCGCGAGGGAACCGGCAACTTGGATGTCCATCGCAAGTTCGCCGCCCAACCGCTCGGCGTCCGCCCGGTCGCGCGGCATCGTTTCGACGTTCACGCGCATGACGCGCGGTGCGGGAACGTCGTTGGCCGCCATCCCGGCCTCGAAGTCGTCGCGCGAGAAAACGCCGCCGAAACGCAAGATGCCGATCATCTGACCGCGTCCCGTCGCGTCGGTCGGAAACGCATAGCGTTCTTCGACTTCTCGGGCAGTCAAGCCGACGCGCAGCGGCGGTGTCGCGGCCAGAGCAACGTCGCCCGATACGGCAGCATGCGAATGTGGCATCGCGTACCTGGCGGGCCACTCGTCGAGGCCCACGACGGCGCGTAGGAGTGGCGCAATTTCGCTCGGCAGCGACATTTCCGCAACGCGACGGAAGAACGGGTGCGCCGCACCATCGGTAAACTGATGAATCTTTGTACCGAAGGCGTCACAAAACGCACCGATCGTGCCGTTCACGGTCAGCGAACGCCACGCTCGTGCGGAGACGTTGAGATGATGACGGTTTAGAAAACGCTCGACGTCCGAAACATCTTCATCCGACGTATCGGTTTCCCGCGCCAACTCCGCGCGATCGGCGTACGAGCGCCGGGCCGGTGTAATAGAGCCGATGTTGCTCGCGCACTGCGTGGCGATGCGATCGTCGCCCCGGCCGCGCAGCCACAGCGTCACGAAGGTCACTTCGCCGCGCGACGCGGGCCCAACCGATTCCGCGTCCGGCCACGGAACGATCCGGCTTCCATCGAGAGTCGTCGTCATCGATATCGGGTCGCCATTGCGTTTTCTATCGTTTCCGGCATGAACGGTTGATTCTCCAGAGACGTCGCCTGTCGCCCTCTGAGACGGCCGTCTGCTCGATGCACGAACGTATGGAGGTTGCGCGAAGAATCGTATGAATGACGACGTGGTCTCCGGTTGCTTTTCTCCCAGAGTTTTTCGAGTTCATCCGCGTGCTGCGTTGCGGGTTCAAGACTCTCCGCACCTCCGAAGCAGTCGCACCGCGAACAGCGTCGTCAGTTAAGATAGGACCGTGCGCCGATCTGACCTGAGTTCAATCGCGACTTCGCCGTCGCCGACGAAAGCGTGAAAATGGCGCGGATCGTGATCTTCCATTCGGTAACGATCAGCGCGCCGCGGTGGCCGGCTGCTCTCAATGGTCTGCGTACATTTCGACGGTGGCGCCACTACATTTTTCCGCGTCGCGATATGAAAGAGAAAAGCGTGGTTATCGGACTCGATGATGTAAATGACGGAGTGTTCAGGCGAAGAAACGTTGCGGTCAATAGCTTCTCAACGCTCTCGATCGTAAGGCGCGCCGCCCGAAGAGGTCGAGACACAGCGACTTTCGCGGCATCGGCTTCGCGCTTCAGTTCTTCCACGGGTTCAGAATCGAGGACATCGTCCAAAACGATTTCGCTGAGCGACGCATCATCGAACGGCAGATCGCCCGGAACAAAATTCTCGCGGTCGTCGCGACCCAACAAGTCCGTCGTGGGCCACACGGACGCATAGCCACTATGCCGTCGTCAGCGGCCGCCGCCGTCGCGTCACCATCGATGCGGCGGCCGTCGTGTGGAGGGTGGCAATTGCCCGAGAAGTCAGCCTGATCGTAGAATCACGGAGCGCTGCTCCGGCTATAGCCGTTACCGCGTCGGGGAGGCCCCGCCGGATCCGCAGTCGAGGTTAGCGGCGAAGGTTCCGAGGTATTGGCAGACGTGAACGGCTCGGGCGACGTGAAAGGCTTCGAGATCGTCGACGTCAACATCCTGGAGAACGTCGAGAGCGCGCGCGCCTTCGCTGCCGATCACGGCCTTGCGTTCCCGCGGGACGTCGTCGTCGCCGCTCGCAGCGCATCGACGGCGCCAACTCGAGCGCGGCGCAATTGGCCCGAGGCAAAGCGCAGGCAGCGTGCGAGCCTGTCCGCCAGGCTCTTAATCCGCGCCAACCACCGACCGCTGGCCGGACGGGTGACATGTGTCCCATGCAACGAGTCAAGTCCACGCTCGCCGGTGCGCTTAATTAGCAGTAGGGGCGCGCGGCCCAATAGCCCGCGTCGGGGCCTCGCAACTTCTATCACGCCGATCTTCTTCATGAGAACAAAGCGATCGCGTATGTTTTAGCGACCAGGGGCACTCGACAAGAAAGGCGACTTGAGACTCTGCGCACGCGCACCCAAAGCCGAAAACCCTCGTTATATAAACGTGCCGAGAGCCAGAATCGAACTGGCGACACCAGGTTTTTCAGACCTGTGCTCTACCGACTGAGCTATCTCGGCGTGGCGAATGCATGAGACCTTGCGACCAACGAACATATGCGCAGCGGCTAGGACGCTCCTGCCCTCAGCGCCTAACGAATCACGTGAAGCACCGCGTCGATGTCGCGAGCGAGGGCGAGCGGCGCGCTCATCGCCGGATGGCCGATGTAGACGAAGCCGACGACGCGATCGCTCGCCGCGAGACCGAGAAATTCGTTGATCTCGCTGCGATACGCCATGTCGCCCGTGCGCCAAACGGCGCCGAGCCCGCGCGCGTGCGCCGCCAGCAACACGTTCTGCGTCGCCGCCGCCGTCGCTGCGAAATCTTCGGCCGCGACGACGGGGTCGGAATCCGTACGTGTGCTCGTGACCAGCAGTACGGGCGCACGCGTCGGCTTACGCGCCTCTTTCGCCAAGTACGCTTCGCGTTCGACGCCGCTCGGCAGCGGCATCCGCGCTGCGACCTGCGCCCACAACGTCCCGAGGCGTACGCGCGCCTCGCCGCGCAGCACCGTAAAACGCCACGGTGCGGTGAGCTTATGATTTGGAGCGCAGAGCGCGAGATCGACGAGTTCCCGGACGGCCGCTTCCGAGACGTCTCCGGTGACCTTGCCGATACTGCGGCGCGTTGCGATGGCTTGAATAGCGTCCACGTGTGTGGCGACTCCCTGCAAGAAGCAACGCCGGACCCGTGTGGATCCGACGCTTCTCGAACTGGCGACGTTGAAGGGGCTCGAACCCTCGACCTCCGCCGTGACAGGGCGGCGCTCTAACCAACTGAGCTACAACGCCAGGCTGGTGGTGGGCACGGTTGGGATTGAACCAACGACCCCCCGCGTGTGAAGCGGATGCTCTCCCACTGAGCTACGCGCCCTTACCGTGAACGAGTACTCACCCCTGCTCTGGCGAGCCGCAGTATACCGCATAGGTTCCCGGGTGTCCACCGCGTAACGCGACGACGTGCGAAGTTTACTCGCTGCGCTCGCCCTGTTCTGTACGCTCGCGGGTTCGCGCTCCGAAAGCATTGCGGGTGCCGCGGCGTGCACGCCGCATGTGACCGTGACCGTGGACGGCTTCGAGCGAACGCACCGCTGCGTCACGACTACCAACGCAGCGGCGCAGGCAGCCTTCGACGACGGGCTCACGTTGCTCTACGGCTTCGACCCCGAAGAGGCACGCCGCGCCTTCGAGCGCTCGGCCCACCTCGATCCCGCACTGGGAATCGCCTGGTGGGGGATCGCGAATTCGTACGCGCCGAATATCAACACGTCGTTCGATCCCGCGGATCAGCGTAAAGGCCGCGATGCCATCGTGCGCGCCGCGACGCATAGTGCCAACGCGTCGCCGCCGGAACGCGCGCTCATCGATGCTACGACGAAGCGGTTCGCGTATGTAGATGCGAAAGACGATGCACGCTCTGCTCGCGCGTACCGCGATGCGATGTTCGCAGCCGCCAAAGCCTTTCCCGACGACGACGACGTGCGCGCGCTTGCGGCCGAAGCCGAAATGGACGTCCATCCGTGGTCGTACTTTACGCCCGACGGAAAGGCGACCCCGGGAACGGTGGATCTTATCGCGCAGTTGCGGGCCGTTCTGGATCGCAATCCCGATCACATCGGCGCGGAACATTTCGCTATCCACGCGTATGAGGAATCGTCGCAGCCGCAAGACGCGCTCGACGCCGCCCGTCGTCTTTCCGGACGGCACTTCGAACCGGCGGCCGAACATCTCACGCACATGCCCGCGCACACGTTCATGCGCGTCGGCGCCTATCACGATGCCGGCGAAGCGAACGCGCGCGCCGTCGCGTCGTACCTCGCGTATTACGCCGGCAAACCCGCCGGCCACAACGATTATTTCGGACACGATTGTGCCTTCGGCGTCGATGCGTTCCTCATGTCGGGTGAGAGCGGGCGCGCACGAGGGCTCGCATCGCAATGTAAGCGCAGTGGCGCACGCTTTGCCGCGACCATCGACGTACGCTTCCGCGATTGGCGCGCGCTCGCGAGCGATGCGGGATCGAGCGAATTCGCGAACGGCATGCTGCTCGCTCGCGACAAGCACCCCACGCTCGCCCAGACGCATCTGCACGCCTTGCAGGCGTCGAGCGACTCGGTCCCGTCAATCGAAGCGGCACTTCTGGAAGCGCGTATCGCGCGCGAGTCCGGCAACGGCGATCTCGAGATCGCTTCGCTCGAACGCGCGGTGAAGCTGCAGGACGGCTTCGGCTATGCGGAACCGCCGACGTTCTTCTACCCCGTGCGCGAGACGCTCGGCAGCGCGTTCGCCCGCGCGCACCGCTTCGACGATGCAGAACGCGTCTTTCGCGACGATCTCACGCGCAATGCCGAAAATCCACGCTCGCTTTTCGGTCTTGCGGAAACCCTTACGCGCGCCGGCCACGTCGATGAGGCGCGCACGATCCACACGCGCTTCGAACGCGCATGGCGACAGGCCGACGCGGAACTCGATCTCAACGAATTGTGATCCCGAAAAAATCGGCGCGATCGTTCCGCATGGTTCGATTGCCCTCGACCGTCACGTTGCGTCGATGTCGTCCACGCTGCCCATGAGAAGGCCATCAACGCATGGAGCTGGCTCCGGCTCGTAATCGCCTTGGGCCGGAGTCCGAATTTCGTCGTCGGTTCGCTGAAGTACGCGGTGTATTGACGTAGCAGAGCACTGAAAGCCGCAGCCTGCGCCGCCGTAAATTGCAACCTCCGAGTTGACGGGATACTCCATGAGTCCGTTTGCGAGAAGACGTCCTGACCGTGCCGGATTTTTCCGCCTGAGAATAGGACACGTCCTGAGGGCTCGACGACTTCTTGTGGGATCGGTGGCGCATCGGAACATGTGAGGTACGCGAGAACGCCTAAGCATCATCGTCTCTCTTTACGGACACTATCCGTGCTACTGCCGTACCCGACGAATCGCGATCGCGACATTCAAAGCAGAAGCCGGGATACGCCGAACACGAGCGCCGCCCCGTCCGTGGGAACGGCGCCTTGAAAAATTCGCTCCGCGATGACCGGACTCGCTCGCCGGGCGCGAAGTGTCCGTTGATGTCGCAATTGCTCACGCTGGGACATGGAACCGCAGCTGCAGAAGAACTTGCGCGACTCATTCGCGAAGCCGCCATCGAGTCGATCGTGGATGTCCGCACGGTCCCTAAGAGCCGCCGTCATCCGCAGTTTTGGCGCGGAGAGATGGAACGCTGGATACCCGCATGCAGCGGAAGCGCGTATCGCTGGAACCCGTCCTCGGCGGCTTCCGGAAGGTCGATCGTAATAGCCACAACGTCGCGTTGCGTCATCCCTCGTTTCGTGCATACGCCGATTACATGGAGACCGCTGACTTCGCGCACGCACTACGCGACCTTCTCATGCGAGCGACGACGTCTCGGGTTGCGATCTTGTGTTCGGAGACCGTGTGGTGGCGTTGCCATCGCCGGCTCATTTCCGACGCCGCGCTCCTGCTGCACGGCGTCCCGGTCCGGCACCTGATGCACGATGGCAAACTCCGCCCGCACATTCCCACGGCAGGCGTTCGGACGACCGCCGACGGGACGCTGCGCTACGATATACTTTTCGAAGCCGACGACGCGATGGCGACATCCGGCGGACCGCTCCTGTAATCCGACCCGCCGTGACGGCAGGCCGATACGAAGCGCGATCTAAACGACCCCCGGCGATGGAGCCTTTATCGACATGCTCCGGCACGCCAACCCATCTAGCCGATGTCTTTGGGCAACGGATCGGCGGCGGAGCGGCGACGACGAGGGCTGGCGCGCACGCGTTGCGGCATATGAAAGGACGTAGATGAACGAGATCGTTCCCCTCATCAGCTCGAGTGTCGTCGGACCGCTCGGGATCGCGCATCTGCCGCGTCTCTGGCTTAAAATTCTGCTCCACGCCGCGGGGCGGCTGCCGGAAGGCTATCGTTATGGTACCGGCGGTTTCGACGAACGGCTGTGCGAGCGGCTCGGCATCGACCGCGACGCGTTCGTCGCGTATATCCAGACGGAACGGCCGGCATATCGCGCCCTCGAAACGTGGGTCGCCGCACATGCAACGGCAATGACGCCGCACGCGATCGCTGCCTGGAATCGCCTCGTCACAGGTGCGAGACTTCCCGAAGCGATGGCTGCGGAGCGGTACGAACGCTTCGAGCTCACCGAAGCCGATAACGTGATGGGCGTCGGCCTCAACGACCTCGACGATTGGGACGCACTGCACGCATCGCTCGCAACCTAAAGGCAGGTGTCGCGCGCGACCCGTATGAACGACGACGACTGGTGCGGGCGCGTAGCTCAGGGGGAGAGCGCTACATTGACACTGTAGAGGCCGAAGGTTCGAAACCTTCCGTGCCCACCATCGAAATCAACGAGAAGAGCCGGTGTTTAGCTGGCTTTTTTGTTTCTACCGATACAGCATGCGGCTTCCGCGCCGGCGCCGAAATGCTGGGCCACGCGCGCAGTGCAGGCCAGCGAATGACGCTTCCGTCGCTTCGACATGAAGATTAGCGTGCCCGTGTCGAAGCAGCTCGCACGACGTGGATCGCAATAAAGAGGGGGTCACATCGTGGTCGAGTGGCTGAATGCCATTGCGTCGATAATTACGCTTTTTATCATCGCTGCCAGTGCGGTCGCGGCGGTAATCGGCTTGCGCCACGCCGAGGCGAACAACGGCCTCAAAGCCCTTCTCTTGATCGAGCAAGAATTTCGCAGCCAAGCCGTCCAGGAGGCTCTGCGCTACGTGCAGGCCGACCTGCCCGAGCGGCTAGAGCACGCCCCGTACCGCGGAGAACTCGTCGAGCTCGGGTTCATCGATCCGATCGGTCACCCGGAGGTCACGGCCTGTAACTGGTTCGATGAGATGGGCAGTGTCGTCAAAAATCGCATGGTGGGCGAGGATCCGTTCATGGACCTCTTCGGGCGAATGCTCGGTCACTACTGGACGCTTCTCTCTCCAGCGATCGCGCTGATGCGTCGTCGGCGTGGCCAGTCTCAATATCACAACTTCGAATACGTAGCGATTCGGGCGCGCGCGTGGACCGTCAAACATCCCAACGGGATCTTCCCGCGCGGAACGGCGCGCACAGCGCTGCGGGACCCGTGGCTCGCAATCGACAATTCCACGCCTACGCCTAGCCTGACGGGCACGCTTCCGTAGCGCTCACGGTGCCGGCGCAGCGCGATGACGACGCCCGGCGTTATCCCGGCACGTGCTCTAACCGCGGCACGGCGTTGCTCGGCCTGGAACGAATTCGTCTTCTCGTTCGGTTCCGGAGCGCATGGGAATTCCGGCCTCGTTCGATAGGACTAACCGACGTGACTCTGTCCGGATTGGAGCCGCCGTCGTGGCAAAATCGGACCGCGAACCCGGAAATTGCGCAGTATTGGGTCAAAAGTCCCTGACTTTGGACCAAGAGTGCAATTCCATCGGTTGCCAGCTTGCACGCAACCTCGGGCGGCCGTCCTAGTGTATCGTTAGCAAAGCGCCAGACCAACCGCTAAAGGGGCCGTTCATTGCATCTCGACCAAGCTGACGACATCGTTCGTTGCAGCGGCTGCAAGCATCCGGCAGACTTGCATCTGGATAATGGCTGCAGCGCGTATTCGCGCGGCGATAACATGCGTCTCCCGCAACCGTGCGATTGCTACCGCGACAACGCGCAGGCACGCATCGCCGGCATTGCGACGTACCGCCACCTTTACGCGGTGCGCTGAGCAGGCAGCCCCGCGCCTTAGATTCCCTGCTCCCCGAGGGACGCAAACTAGTCGTCATCGAGGGTGAGCGACGCGGCCGCAATATTCCCATCGAGATGCGCGAGCGACGACGTGCCGGGAATCGGCAACACGGCGGCCGACCGCTTCATCAGCCACGCTAGCGCGATCTGCGCCGTGGTCGCACCGCGCAGCGCCGCGATGTGGGCGAGCACGCCGCCCGTTTTCGCGAGACCGCCGGCCTCGATTGGAAAATACGGCAAAAAGGCCAGACCGTCGCGCTCGCAGGCGTCGAGCACGTCGTCCGACTCGCGCGCCCCGACGTTATAGCGATTTTGCACCGACACGATGGGCACGATCGCGCGCGCTTCGGCAAGCTGCGCGAGCGACACGTTGGAAAGGCCGACGTGGCGGATTTTGCCGGCATCGCGCAGTTCTTTGAGCGCCCAGACCGACTCGGCAAACGGCACCTTCGAATCCGGCGCATGCCACTGATAGAGATCGATGCGCTCCAAACGGAGGCGTCGTAAGCTGCCTTCGCAGGCTGACCGCAGATGCTCCGGCCGCCCATCGGGAACCCAGCGTCCATCGGGGCGCTGATTGCCGCCTTTGGTCGCGACCACGAGACCGGGCGAATACGGTCGGAGCGCCGCCGCGATCTGCTCTTCGTTGACCCAAGGACCGTAGGCGTCGGCGGTATCGATCAGCGCTACGCCGCGTTCGACGGCGCGTCGCAAGACTGCGAGGGCCACCTCGCGATCTTGCGGGTACCCCATCACGCGCGGTCCGCACAAACGCATGGCGCCGAAACCCATCCGGTGCACGGTGAGATCGCCGCCGCAGCACGCCGCCGACGAGCAGCGCGACGCCGACGTTCCGTGCCCACCATTTGGATTTTTTTTTGCCACAACTCATCTCGGGGGCTGATCCGCGCGCTGCGGTCGTCGTCCCACCGAGCGCACGTTGACGAGCCCGCAGAGCGCGTCGAACCAGAACGGCCCCCCGAGCAGAAGCGCGACGAACGTAACGGCCATGCCAGGCACGTGGCGCAAATGCGACAGCCAATCGTTCGGAGGATGAAAGAACGTGCCCAATTGATCTTGAAGCTGCCCGTCGATCGTCTGCGCGACACCTGACATCGCGCGGGTTTTCTCAGTCGCGCCGTTTGCGCCGGCGCCCTCGGCCGAACCAGCCGGCGCCGGTAATGACTTTACGATCGCATCGACCACGCTTTGCCGCAGGCCCTGATCGAAGTACAGCCGCGTCCCGATTTCGATCGAATCGATCCCGCTAACGATCACGATCGAAGCCGCAATAAGAGCGAGGATGGCCTGTGTTTGCCGCTTGTACCAACCCGACACGCGATCCATCTGCGCGTTGAACCAACCGTCCGTCGCCGCGAGGAGTTTTTCATAATCGCCGTTCGCCGCGTTGATTAACGCCGTGAGCGAACGCTGAAGATCGCCCGCCGGCAGCGCATGCACGCGAAGCGCGAGGTCGTCGAGAGCGCGCGTCGGCGACCTCATGATGGCGGCCATGTCTGTATCGGAAGGTAACGCCTGCTGCAATTGAACGCTTTGCCAGAACGCCATCGAAAAATTTCGCGCGTCGACGTACGGCGGTCGATACGTTTTTCGGCTGATCGCACCGTCCTTGTCATCGCTCGACGCCGCGATCATCGGATGCACGAAAATCGCATCGGTCAAGGCCCGGTGACCGACGAGCAGGTTGAGAACGCCTTGGTAAAGTTTCTCTCCGCGTAGCTTTAGTATTTGCGCGATCTGCTCGTTGATGGCGGAGCAGACACAACTCATGGTCACGTAGATCGCTGCGAGGACGATCGCGATCTCAAGGAGCGCCGATAATATCGACATACGCACCGAAGCCTTACGGAGTTGCGATTTCGAGATCTTTGCAAGCGCCGAACAGTGCGCTCGAACAACCGCCGATGTTGCCTGCTGCGGCCGAAACGATCGCGTTGCCGACGTGCGTCGCGAGCGACACGAATCTCGACACGTTCGCTTGGCTCGCGGCAAGCTCGGCGGCTTTTGCGTTCGCCTTCGCAGTGAAGTTCGTCAAACGCAACATCGCTTTCGCATCGCCTGCGAGTTTCGACTCGACATCTTGCGCGTTAGCTTGCATAGCATCGGTCAGCAACACGTTGACGGTGCGCGTCAGCGATGCGGCATCGGCCTGGCTTTGCGAATCGGAGTTCGCCGAAACGGCGTTGAGAAGCGGGATGATGGCACCGGCAACGGAGTTGAGCGACTGAGCGAGCGTCGGCATCTACTTAAATGCTTTCTGCAGCGCGGCGAGCTGCGGCTTCGACGTCTGGACGTAACCCCGCAGGATGCCGGCAACGTCGGCGAGCCGATTACTCGACACGGCGCCCGCTATCTGCGCATGCGTTACGCGAATGTTCTCGAGCGCCGCTATGTAGGGATCGACGGCGCCTTGACGATTATCGATGTCCCGCTGCGCGTCGCGCTCAGCGGTCCGATACTGGAGGGCCTGGAGCGCCGGCAACCCCAGCTTCACGCGCGATAAGTTCGGCTCGAAGAAAAGCCGGACTGAAAGCCGCTCGGTCGCAAGTTGCGTGACGTAGTTCGTTCGGCCGACATCTTCGAGCGTCGAGACGATGGTATCGAGCTCCGCATCGGCACCGGTTACGATCGGGGCCAGCGCGTCGCGACGCTTCGCCTTGAAATAACCCGCTACCAACGCAGCCGCGGCGCCGGCGACGGCCTTCTGCCGGTCGGCCCGAAACGTTTTGGTTATTCCCAGGCTGCCGAACGTCTGCGCGAAGGTCCCGAGGCCGTAATCCCCGGCGTTGTCGCTCCCGCCCGCCAAGGTACCGAGCGCAGCCACATACGAGGTCACCACGGAGTTCGCGGCCTGCCACTGTCGTGCGGCCTTCGCTTCCTCGGCGCACGACGTAAAGGCATCCGGCGCCATATTGGGCTCTGCCGCTCGTTGCCATCCGATCGTGCGCAGACAGCTCGCGCGGAAGTCGTCGCTCAATTCCGCGAACGAACCCTGGGTTTCGCCGACCGTCTCGCTGAGCGCGGCGATCGCAGAAAGGTCGACGTTTTGGCGGCAACTAGCGAGCCCAATCGCCGTCGCGGCGATAACGAAGTACAGCGCAAACCGACGGCGAGAGACGGTACGAGGACCGGTGTGCGCCGGAAACGATTTCACGCCTCGAAGCTCCCCTTCTCGTACTCGCCTAATCGTCGGCAAAGCTCGCCGAAGCGCTTCTCCAACAGAACGAACGGGTCGAGGCGCGCAAGTGCCTCCTTCTGTCTTCGTCGAGGTTGCGGCTTCTCGGCACCGTGACACACTGCAGACGTTTCGTCGGACGCGCGTCCAGGGAATCGAACGGTTCGTCACGACCAAAGGCGGCGCATACTTCATCCTTCCGAGTTTGCGCACACTGCGCTTTCTCGCGACGCTCGAGCCGCCCATGGGGCCATGACGCTCTGCGCGCGGCAGACGATCCGGCGGAAGGCGACGGATCTTCCGGGAAGTCGCAGACCTGCTTGCGGGCTCGCGGCGCGCGACGCGGACCGCCCGCACGAGCGCTTCGGCGCCGTATCGTACGGGACATAGACTTTACTTTCGAATCAGGAGCACGCCACCGACGAGCAGTGTGGCTCCGGCGAGGCGTGTCAATGAGAGCGGCGTCTGCGGCACGCCGAAGAGGCCGATGCAATCGATGGCGATCGAGGCGAGCATCTGGCCCGCGACCACGAGCGCAAACGCGAATGCGCTGCCGAGCCGCGGCACGACGACGACGGTGCTCACGACATAAAACGCGCCGAGCACGCCACCGAGCCACATCCACGATGGCGCACGCGCGACCGTCGCGAGCGCGGGCAGCGGTTCGCCACGCATCACGACCGCGAGCGCGCACAACACGGCCGTGCCGACGGCGAACGAACCCAGCGACGCGCGGATCGGGTTGCCGAGCACGGCGCGCAGCTGCACGTTGAGGCCAGCTTGCAGCGGCAGCCCGATTCCGGCAAAGATTGCGACGGCGCCGAAGCCGATATAATTGAGGAATCGCATCGTCCGCCATGACGCGCCGTCGGCGGCGAAGGTTCCGAACCCGGGCAGGCAAACATGCGCGACCATGGTTTCCCTCGACGAACTTCGGCACACCGCCGCGCACGTGCTGGCGTATGCGGTGCAAGATATCTTTCCGGAGGCGAAGCCGACGATCGGGCCGTCGATCGAGAACGGCTTTTACTACGATTTCGACCGCGCCGAGCCGTTTACGCCGGACGATTTGGCGAAGCTCGAGAGGCGGATGCACGAGATCGTCGCCGCCGATTTCGAAATGACGGGCCAACCGACGACGCTCGGCGGCGCCATCGAACGCTTTGCGAGCAACCCGTACAAGGTCGAACTCGCCACGAACATTCCCGAAGGCGATCCGATCACGCTCTATACGATCGGCGCGTTTACCGATCTCTGCCGCGGCGGCCACGCTAAAACAACGGGTGAAATCGGCGCGCTCAAATTGACGAGCGTCGCCGGCGCGTATTGGCGCGGCGATGAGAACAACCCGATGCTGCAGCGCATCTACGGCACGGCTTGGCACTCGCAAGCCGACCTCGACGCGCACCTCCGTCAGCTCGAAGAAGCGCAGAAACGCGATCATCGAAAACTGGGCGCGGAACTTGGCCTCTTCTCGATCGAAGAGACGGCCGGCGGCGGACTGGTCTTCTGGCTGCCCAAAGGTACGATCGTCCGCGGCATCATCGAAAACTTTATTCGTGAAGGATTGGCGGAACGTGGGTACCAGCAGGTCGTCACGCCGCACGTCTTCAGCGAGAAACTCTTCGAAACGTCGGGGCATCTCGAGAATTACGCGCACGGCATTTTCGGTCCGATCGACGTCGAAGGGCAGCGCTTCCGGCTCAAGCCGATGAATTGCCCGGGGCACATCCTCATCTATAAACACGAGGGCCGCTCGTACCGCGACCTGCCGATTCGGTATGCGGAGTTCGGCACCGTCTACCGGTTCGAGCGCAGCGGCACGCTACACGGCCTCACGCGCGTGCGCGGCTTCACGCAAGACGACGCGCATCTCTTTTGCATGCCCGACCAGCTGCAGGGCGAGTTCGAGCGCACGGCGGACGAAGCGATCCGATTGATCGACGCGTTCGGCTTCAGCGGCGTCGAGTATGTTCTCTCGAGGCGCGAAGCGACGCTGCGCGCCCAAACCGACGGCATCGCCGAAGATGCGATTCGCAAAGCGCTCGAATCGCGCGGCCTCGCCTTCGACGTCGACGAAAGTGGCGGCGCGTTTTACGGTCCCAAACTCGATATCAACGTCCGCGACGCAATCGGCCGCACGTGGCAGCTCGGCACCGTGCAAGTCGATTTCGACCTGCCGAAGCGCTTCGACTTATCGTATCGCGGCAGCGACGGCAGCGATCACACACCGGTGATGATCCATCGCGCACTCGCGGGCTCGCTCGAGCGCTTTTTCGGGGTACTGATCGAACACTATGGCGGCGCGTTTCCCGCGTGGCTGGCACCGGTGCAAGCCGTGGTCGCGCCGATCTCCGAGCACCAACTCGCGTATGCGACGGACGCGCGCGACCGCTTACGGGCAGCGGGGCTCCGCGCGGAGGTCGACGCGTCAAATGAAAAACTCGGCTATAAAATTCGGCATTGGAAGACGCAGAAAGTTCCCTACATTCTCGTCGCCGGCCGCAGCGAAGTGGAAGCCGGTACCGTCGCTCCAAACGAACGCGGCAACGCGGAAAAGCGATCCCCAATTTCTATCGAAGCCTTCATCGAAGAACTGCGCGTGCGCGTCGCGCGGAAGGTATGATGTCATGATTAGCCGCCGGATCCCCATCGTTCCGCTCGTCGCGACCGTCGCTATCGCCGTCGCGGTCACGTTGCCGCCGCTGGGGTCAAAAGCGCAAACGGCGGCACCGCCTTCGGCGGAGGCGATACCGTTTGCAGCAACCGCGCAGGCCTTCGTCGACGAAAGCGAACGGCACGATCCCCTCTTCGCCGATCAAATCGGGATCCACAGCTACGACGATACGCTCGACGATTATTCCGCGACCGGCCATAAAGCGCGTCTCGCCTGGCTCAAAGGCTGGCGCTCTCGCATCGCAGCGCAGACGACGAGCCTTTCGGCCGCCGACGATGCGGACGCCCACGCGCTGCTCGATACGATCGACCTCGAACTCTTCGAAGACGCGACGCTCGCGCCGTGGCACACCGATCCGACGGGTTACGAAGGCGCGATCGGGAACGCCGTGTACGCGCTGACGGGGCGCCGCTACGCGCCGCTCGACGAGCGCTTGCGCCACGTTGCCGCGCGACTGCGGCTAGTTCCGCGCATCGTCGCAGCGGCCGAAGCGAACGTGCGCCGGCCGACGCGAACGGTGACGCTTCAAGCGATCGACGAAAACGCGGGCAACCTCGCGCTCTATGCCGGCCTGCCGGCCGTCGCCAAGAGCGCATCCGCGCGGACGCGGCGTTCGATTGCAGCGGCGTTGCCGGGGGCTCTCGCGAGCATAAAGGATCTCGGCACGTACCTGCGCGTGAAAGTTTTGCCGCGTTCCAATCGCAATCCGCGTGTCGGCGCGACCGTCTACGATCGCGAACTCGCGCTCGCGGACGGCACGGCTCAATCGCGCCAAGAACTCATCGCCGACGCGCAGACCGATTTTCAGCGCAATCGCGTCGAAATGCTGCGGCTCGCGATTCCGTTCGATCGAAAATTCTTCCCGGGCCGCGTCGCCGATGAGAACCGTTCGAACGCCGCAGATATCGTCGTGCGCCGCGTGCTCGACCGGCTCGCGAACGACCATCCGACTCGCAACACGATTTTCCGGACGGCGAAAAGCGACGTCGAAGCGTCCGAAGCGTTCCTAGCCGCCCACCCCGTCGTCACACTCCCGCAACCCTCGACCCTCCAGGTCGTTCCCACGCCGGAATTTATGGCGGGCTTCGCCGGCGCGAGTCTCGATCCCGCGGGGCCGTTCACGCCGCTAGCCGAGTCGTTTTATTACATCGACAAGATTCCCAAAGCGTGGAAGCCGGCGCGCGTCGCCTCCTACTTGCGCGACTATAACGACTACGAGATGCGCATTCTCTCGATGCACGAAGCCGTACCCGGACACTACGTGCAATTTCGCTACAATTCGCAGGTGCCGTCGCTCGTGCGACGCGTCTACGCCAACGGCGCGTTCGCCGAAGGCTGGGCGGTGTACATCGAAGGCATGATGCTCGACGCCGGTTACGGCGATAACGACCCGCGCCTGCGCCTGTTCCAACTCAAATGGCGCTTACGCGAAGAGGCGAACACGCTCATCGACGCCGCGTTCCACACGGGTGACCTCACCGAAGCGCGTTGCGACGATCTGCTCGAGCGGCAGGCGTATCAAGAGCGCTCGGAAGCGCAAACCAAATGGCACCGCCTCCAACTGTCCCACGTTCAGTTGACGTCATATTTCGTCGGCCTCGATGCGATCCGCCGCGCCGAGGCGGCGCAACGCGCGAAGCTCGGCAGCGCGTTCGATATCGCGAAATTCAACTCGGCACTGCTCGCGATGGGCAGCGTCGAACCGCGCTACATCGAAACGCTACTCGACGCTCCGGGTTAGCGTACGCGGCGGAACGTCGTTTCGCCTCCGGGCAGCGCTTCGTACGCGCCCCGGTGCGGGCTCGCGTACATCGACTCGCGGGTCGGCACGCACAGAAAGCCCAAGCGCGCGACGCTTTCGTACAGGGTCTCGTGCACGCGATACGCGAGCGCGCGGCCGTAGGAGCCGAGCGCGCTCCGCACGATCACGGCCTCAAACTCGCTAAACGATCCTTCGGCCGCCAGATGATGACGCGCGAAGAGAATGTTTCGCGCGAGCATCGCTTTGTAACGCCAGCCTTCGGGGCCGTCTTCGAGATAATCCGTAAACGCTGCGTTGCCGCCGCACGCCCGATAGCGTTCTGGGGCGCCGGCTAGCCCTTCGGACGTGAGCAGGCCGAGCTTCGCTTCCGCAAGGCCGCTCTCACACGCTTCGGTCGCGTAGATGCGCACGCGGTCGAGCAGTCCCGCCTCCTGCAGCAAGATCGCCAGCAGATACGCATCCGCACCATTGCCGACGACCCACAGCCGAAAGTACGGGTAAGTACGCAGGCGCGGAATGACGTCGTGCACGAGCGACGTAAAGAACGCGACGTCACGAAACGGGGCGCTCGCGGCCGTCGTCATTCCATAGAGAAAGCGTTCGAGGGCCGCGGGTTCGTGGAGGACGCTTTCGAGCAAACCCGCGATGGAACGCACGTTTTCGGCACGGACGCGTTCGGCGACGCGCCGTTTGAGCGCCGTCGGTGCGTACTCGCGGAAATCGAAGCCCGAAAGGCGCGCGACGCCGTCGAGCAAGAGATGCATCTCCAGATCCGCGAGCGAGGCGCGCGATTCGTTATCCGGGGCGAGCGGCGTCGCGCTCGTCCGGAGATCGTCGACCATCACGAACGCACGTTCAACCACACGCGAATGAGGTTGACGAGCTGTTCGATATCGACGGGCTTGCTGACGTATTCCGAAGCACCGGCAGCGAGACAGCTTTCGCGATCGCCCTTCATCGCTTTTGCCGTCAGCGCGATGATCGGGAGCTGGCTCCACTGGTCCTGGGAGCGCACGCGCCGGATCGTCTCGTAGCCGTCCATCTCCGGCATCATGATGTCCATCAAGACGACGTCGACGCTCGGCGTTTCCGCCAGGAGCCGCAGACACTCCGCGCCGCTCTCCGCCGAGACGACGTTCATGCGGAAATCTTCGAGGGCGATGCGCAGCGCGAAGATGTTGCGCACATCGTCGTCGACCACGAGCACCGTCACGCCCTCGAGTGAGGCGGCTGCACTCGCGCTCGCGAGCGCGGGCGCTTGCGCGGCGGGTAAGCGCGCACCGAGTTGATTGAGAAAGTACCCGGTTTCCTGTAGCAAACGTTCGGGAGCGTACTGGTCTTTGACGATGACGCTCTCGCTCAACTTCCGCAAGGTGGCGTTTTCAGCGGACGTGAGCTCCCGGCCCGTATACACGATGATCGGCACGCGCGCGTAGCCCGGCAGCGCTTTCATGCGGTCGAGGAGCGCGATGCCTTCGATATCGGGCAAACCGAGATCGACGACGACGCAATCGAAACGCGCCGCGGCGGCGGCTTCGAGCGCTTCGCTGCCCGTCGAAACCGCGGTGACGGCGACCTCGCCGCTTTCGATCAAGCTGGCCATCGCACTGAGCTGCGTGACGTCGTCTTCGACGACCAGCACGTTGCGCGTGCCGTTCTCCGAAAACCCGAGGAGATTATCGAACGCTTGCGTGAGCGACTCTTCGCTCGCGGGCTTTTGCAGATGCGCGAAGGCACCGATGTCGAGCGCGCGCTGCCACTGCTCTTCGCCCGACATCACGTGCACGGGAATCGCTTTCGTGCTGGGATCGGCCTTCAATTGTTTGAGCAGCTCGAAACCATCGATATCGGGAAGTCCGATATCGAGCGTGATCGCGTCGGGAACGAAGGCCCGCGCGAGCCCAAAGCCGTCGGCGCCGGTTTGCGCCACCAGCCCCTTGAACCCGCGGTCGCGTGCGAGTCCCAACAGGATGCGCGCGAACGCCGTATCGTCCTCGACCACCAGGACGACGCGATCGCGCGGCTTGATTTCGTTGCGATCGTCCTCGACGGTCGCCTGTGGCAGGCCGGGCGCTTCCGAGCGCACGCGTCCGAACTTTGCTGGCGGGACCGGCACGATGCGATCTTCCGCCGGCCGTGCGACGCGCTGCAGCGGATGGTAAAATACGAACGTACTGCCGACGCCGACTTCGGATTCGATCGTCATCTCGCCGCCAAGCAGACCCGCGATCTCGCGACTGATCGCGAGCCCGAGCCCCGTGCCGCCGTACTTTCGTGCGGTCGACATGTCGGCTTGCTGGAAGGCTTCGAAGACGACGTTGTGTTTGTCGGGCTGAATCCCGATGCCGCTATCGGCCACGGCGAAGGCGACGTACGGTGCCGGCACGCCTTCGTTGTCCGGGCGGGAGACGCGCGAGAGCCGCAGTTCGACCGAGCCGTGGGACGTGAATTTGAAGGCGTTCGAGAGCAGATTCTTGAGGATTTGCATGAGTCGCGTGTTATCGGTCTCGATCGACGCCGGAACGTCGCGATTGCGAACCACCGTGAAGGCGAGCGCCCGTTCTTGTGCGACGCCGCGGAACGTGCGCTCGACGTCGGCGCAGATCTCTTCGAGCGACTCTTCGGTGATGTCGATCGACGTCGTTCCGGACTCGATCTTCGAGAGGTCGAGGATATCGTTGATCAGCGTGAGCAGATCGACGCCGGCGCGCCGGATGGTCTGCGCCATCTCGACCTGCTTGAAGGTCAGGTTATCCTCGCCGTTATCGGCAAGCTTCTTCGAAAGGATCAGCAGCGAATTGAGCGGCGTGCGTAATTCGTGCGACATATTGGCCAGGAACTGCGACTTGTATTTCGAGGTCAGCGCGAGCTGTTCGGCTTTCTGTTCGAGCGCACGGCGGGCTTCGTCGATCTCGCGCGTGCGCTTTTCGACTTCTTCGTTCTGCTCCGAAAGCAGGCGCGCTTTTTCTTCGAGTTCTTCGTTGGTCTGTTGCAACTCGAGCTGCTGGCTCTGCAGCTCGCCCGTGAGCGCCTGCGACTGCAGCAGCAATTCTTCGGTACGCATGTTGGCGGCAATCGTGTTGAGGACGATACCGATCGATTCGGTCAGCTGATCGAGGAAGAGCAAGTGCGTCTCGCTGAAAGCTTCGAACGACGCGAGCTCGATGACGGCTTTGATCTCGCCTTCGAAGAGTACGGGCAGCACGATGATGTTTGACGGCGACGCCGCGCCCGTACCCGACATGATTTCGAGATACTCACCCGGCGCGTTCTGGACGAGAATATTGCGCTTCTCGTAGGCGCACTGTCCGACGAGGCCTTGACGCAACCGGAACGCGAGCGCTTCGCGCCGCGGCGTGATCGCATAGCCCGCGAGGAAATTGAGCATCGGCATCTCTTCCTCGGGCTCGTTGAGATAGAAGACGCCGGTGCGCGCCCGCACCAGCGGCGCCAGCTCGGAAAGGATCAGGGTCGCGACGGTCCGGATGTCTTTCTGACCCTGCAACATCCCGGTGAAGCGCGCGAGATTGGTCTTGAGCCAATCCTGCTCTTGATTCTTGCGCGTCGTATCGCGCAAATTGCGGATCATTTCGTTGACGTTCTCGGTGAGCTGGCCGACTTCGCCCTGCGCGTACACCTCCACGGCTCGCGAGAGATCGCCCTTGGTCACCGCCGTGGCGACTTCACCGATGGCGCGGATTTGCGACGTGAGCTGCGCGGCGAGCTGGTTGACGTTGTCCGTGAGATCTTTCCAGAGGCCGGCGGCGCCCGGAACCTCGGCCTGGCCGCCAGTTTGCCTTCGAACCCGACCTCACGAGCGACGGTCGTCACCTGGTCGGCGAAGGTGCCCAAGGTATCGATCATGCCGTTGATCGTGTCGGCCAGTTCGGCGATCTCGCCTTTGGCTTCCAGGGTGAGCTTACGTTTGAGATCGCCGTTGGCGACGCCGGTAACGACGCGCGCGATACCGCGAACCTGCTCGGTAAGATTACCCGCCATGCCGTTGACCGAGTCGGTGAGGTCTTTCCACGTGCCGGCGACGCCGGGCACCTTGGCTTGACCGCCGAGTTTTCCCTCGGAACCGACTTCGCGCGCGACGCGCGTGACTTCCGATGCGAAACCGTTTAACTGGTCGACCATCGTATTGATCGTCTCTTTGAGTTCGAGAATCTCGCCTTCGACCGTGACCGTGATCTTTTTCGAAAGGTCGCCGTTGGCGACGGCAGTCGTGACCTTCGCGATGTTACGGACCTGCGAGGTGAGATTACCGGCCATGAAGTTGACGAGTCCGTGAGGTCTTTCCACGTTCCGGCGACGCCCTGCACGCGGGCCTGACCGCCGAGCCGGCCTTCGGTGCCGACCTCGCGCGCGACGCGCGTTACTTCGAACGCGAACGAGTTGAGCTGGTCGACCATGACGTTGATGGTCTCTTTGAGTTCGAGAATTTCGCCGCGCACGTCGACGGTGATCTTTTTCGAGAGGTCGCCGTTGGCGACGGCGGTCGTGACTTCGGCGATGTTCCGAACCTGCGACGTCAAATTACCGGCCATCGAGTTGACCGAGTCGGTCAGGTCCTTCCACGTGCCCGCGACGCCCCGCACCTCGGCCTGACCGCCGAGCTTGCCTTCGGTACCCACTTCGCGTGCGACGCGCGTGACTTCCGAAGCGAAGGCATTGAGCTGGTCGACCATGACGTTGATCGTGTCTTTGAGATCGAGAATCTCGCCCTTGACGTCGACCGTGATCTTCTTCGAAAGGTCGCCGTTCGCGACGGCGGTCGTCACGTCGGCGATGTTACGCACCTGCGAGGTGAGATTCGAACCCATCGAATTGACGGAGTCCGTGAGGTCTTTCCACGTCCCGGCGACGCCCGGGACGAAGGCCTGTCCGCCGAGTTTGCCTTCGGTGCCGACTTCGCGGGCGACGCGCGTCACTTCCGAAGCGAAACCGTTGAGCTGGTCGACCATCGTGTTGATCGTGTTTTTGAGCTGCGAGATCTCGCCGCGTACGTCGACCGTAATTTTTTTCGAGAGGTCGCCCTGCGCGACGGCAGTGGTCACTTCGGCGATGTTACGAACCTGGCTCGTGAGATTGCCCGCCATCAAATTTACGGACTCGGTGAGGTCGCGCCAGGTGCCCGCGATGCCTTCGACGCGCGCCTGGCCGCCGAGTTTGCCTTCGGAGCCGACTTCGCGCGCGACGCGCGTGACCTCGCCCGCGAACGCGTTGAGTTGATCGACCATCGTATTGATGGTGCCTTTGAGTTCCAAGATTTCGCCACGCGCGTCGACGGTGATCGTGCGCGAGAGGTCGCCGTTGGCGACGGCCGTCGTCACTTCGGCGATGTTGCGGACCTGCGAGGTGAGATTGGACGCCATCGAGTTGACGGAGTCGGTGAGGTCTTTCCACGTGCCGCCAACGCCGCGAACCTCGGCCTGACCGCCGAGCTTGCCTTCGGTACCGACCTCGCGGGCGACGCGCGTGACTTCCGAGGCGAAGCCGTTGAGCTGGTCGACCATCGTGTTGATGGTTTCTTTGAGCTCCAGAATCTCGCCGCGAACGTCGACCGTAATCTTCTTGGAGAGGTCGCCGTTGGCGACGGCGGTCGTGACTTCGGCGATGTTGCGGACCTGCGAAGTGAGGTTGCCGGCCATGAAGTTCACGGAATCGGTAAGGTCTTTCCACGTTCCGGCCACGCCGCGAACCTCGGCCTGCCCGCCGAGCTTGCCTTCCGAACCCACTTCGCGCGCGACGCGCGTTACTTCCGAAGCAAAGCCGTCGAGTTGGTCGACCATCGTATTGATGGTGTCTTTGAGGAGCAAGATTTCGCCCTTGGCATCGACGGTAATCTTTTCGAGAAGTCGCCGTTGGCGACCGCGGTCGTGACTTCAGCGGTATTTCGAACTTGCGACGTGAGGTTACCGGCCATCGAATTGACCGAGTCGGTGAGGTCTTTCCAGGTGCCCGCAACGCCGGGCACGGACGCCTGGCCCCCGAGCTTCCCTTCCGAGCCGACTTCGCGCGCGACGCGGGTAACTTCGAACGCGAACGAATTGAGCTGATCGACCATCGCGTTGATCGTCTGCGAAGCCCGCAAGAACTCGCCTTTGAGCGGGCGGCCTTCGACTTCCAGCACCATCTGTTGCGAAAGGTCGCCGCGCGCGACGCTCCCGAGCACGCGGCTCGTTTCGGCGATCGGGTGAGTGAGGTCGTCGATGAGCGTGTTGACCGACTTGACGTGCGCCGCCCAGGCCCCAACTTTCGGATAGAGGTCGGCTCGCTCGGCGATTCGCCCCTCCCGGCCGACGACCGACGAGACGCGTTCCACTTCGGCCAGTAGCTGCGCGTTCTGCGTGACCACGTCGTTGAACGCCTCGGCGAGTTCCGCATCGATACCGCGCAAGCGATCCGTCGAGACGCGAATGGAGAAATCGCCCTTCGCCATCGAGCGCAGCGCCGCCAGGACCTGGCGGCGACCGACATCGGTTCCGCGCTTGCCGTCCCCGTTTGTCGAAGTTACGAGAGTCGCCATAGTGTCGATCCTTCAGAAAAAGGGGCCATGCTTTTCATACTTGCTTCGGCCCGAAAACATTCCACCTAACCCTAATCGGCGAGGATTTTTCCTCCGAAACGATGAGTACAGCAACGCAACGAGAATCACGGAGGACGACCGTCGTGGACATTGCCTAACAGCGAGACCGATCGTCAACGCCTCGCGGCGACGCTGCACGCGCTGACGCAAATCAGCGAGGCTCTTTCGGCATCGTGCGACCTCGACGAAAAGCTTGCGTCCGTCGTGAGCGCGACCGTCCCGAGGCTTTTCGGTGCGCTGCGCATCGAAACGGCTCCCAGCGAAGGCTGGCCGGCGATCGCGATCGGCACCGACACGATCGCCCTTAGCGACGCGATCGTCGTCGGGCTCCAGGCAGGCGGCGTATCCTTCGGGACCGTGACGGCCGCGCGCTCGCCGAGCCATCCGTTTGACGAAATCGATCGCGACATCGTTGTTGACATCGCCAAGCGCTTAGCGATCGCGCTACACACCGTTCACGCGCTAGCGCGTGAGCATCGCGTCGCCGATACGCTACAGCGTGCACTGCTGCCCGAATCGTTACCGCAGGGCGCGCGCGTCACGGCGAGCGCGGCGTATCTCCCCGGCACGCAAGAAGCGATCGTGGGCGGCGACTGGTACGATGTTTTCGGCCTGCCCGACGGACGGATGGCGTTTTCGATCGGCGACGTCGCGGGACATGGCCTGCACGCAGCGGTCATCATGGGAGAAGTGCGTCAGGCCTTTCGCGCGGCCGCCGTCAATCCGAAATCGCCAGCGCTCGTGCTCGAGCGCGCGAACACCATCGTCAACATGCGCGCCGACACGGCGATCGTCACGGCGATCTTCGGCATACTCGATCGCGCGACGTCGACCGTTACGTACGCGGTCGCGGGCCATCCGCCGCCGATTCTTGCCACGCGCGACGGCACGGCGCATACCCTTCCGGCTCGCGGCATTCCCCTAGGCGTCGCCGCAAGCGTCTTCACGCACGACTGGACCTTCACGTTACCGCCGGGATCGCTCTTGGCGCTGTACACGGACGGCTTGGCCGAACATTCACGCGACGTCGCCCAAGGCGAGGAACAATTGCTCGACGCCGTGCGCGCCCAGATCGTCGCGCCGAGCCCAGAACCGGCGCAAGCCATCGTCGACCGCATCTTCGAAAAGCGCAAAAACGCCGACGACGTTGCGGCGCTCGTACTTGCCATCGAAGACGACGCTCCGGAACACTTCGCGTTCGACTTTTCGGCGCTTCCGCTCGGCGTTCCGATCCTGCGCCGCTCGCTCGCACGTTTTCTCGAGCGACGTGGAGTCAGCGACGACGAAGCCTACGCCGTGCTGCTCGCCGTGGGCGAAGCGGCAGCCAACGCCGTCGAACACGCGTATGCGGGCGAACCCGGCCTCGTGCGCGTGCGGGCCGAGTGCGCCGACGGCATTCTCGTCATCGACGTCCTCGACGGCGGCCGTTGGAAGCCCGTCGAGCATCGTGACGAACGCGGTCGCGGCATTAAAATCATGCGCGCGTTGATGGATCGCATCGAAATTCGGACGATGCAAGCCGAAACCAACGTTCGTTTGACGGTTTCTCTATCGACCAATCCTCGCAACGAGGCGGTAGCGGTCTAGCCTAACGTCCTCTACTTTCCGGTAAAGTCGCGTGGAACCAGGACGCGAAGCGCCTTCGAATCGATCGAAAAATGCGCCGGCGTCTTACCGAAGGCCTCGCCATCGACATCGAGATATTGCTTCGGTTTCGCCTCGACGTCGATCTCCGCCGCCGAAAAGTATTCGGCGTCGGCGAGCGTCGTCTGGCGGCCACGGTGAAACGCTACGAACATGCGCGCGACGTCCCAGCGGCTGCAACCGCTGGTCGTAAAGAGGGAGAGCTCGCCGTCGACGATCGTCGCGTCGGGCAAGATCGGCGTGAAACCAAAATAGCGGCCGCTCGCAACGATCAACTGATGGGTGCGAACTTTGACATCGCTCTTGTTCCATTTCACCGTCGCTTCGAACGAACTGCTGCGCATAAGCGGGGCGATGCCGGACACCACGTACGCGAACGGGCCCAAATACTTCTTGACGAGATTCGGCGTGCCGCGTGCGATCGTCGAAGAAAGGCCGATCGTCGCAAAATTCGCGAAATGTCGGCCGTTGACCATGCCGAGATCGACCCGTTCGACGCGGCCGCTGACGATCGTCTCGACGGCGGATTCGATCGTCGGTTCCATCCCGAGCGACTGCGCGAAGCTATTCCCGGTGCCCAGCGGCAAGACGCCGAGCACCGATTTTCGATGCGCGAATTCGCCGACGATCGACGTCATCGAGCCGTCACCGCCGGCGACGAGCACGTACTCGTGCTCGTCGGCAACCGCGTTTTTAACGCGTTTGGCGAGTTCGCCACCGTCGCTGACAGTATGCGATTCGACGATCGATACGCCACGAGCGATCAGCGCTTCGATCGTTTTCGAATACATCGCAGACGTCTTGCGCGAACGTAGGTTACCGATAACGACGACCGAACGCACTTCGTCCGGCGACTGGGGAGCAACGCTCACCGTATATCGCGCTCAGTTATACGATTGACGGACGCGCGCCAGCATCATCCGATCGCTCGCGATCCGTCCGTCGCTGAGCAATACGCTGACATCGTGGTCCGGGTAGGCCTCGTGAAAGCGCAAACGCTTCCAATCGGCGACGGTATGGCGCTCGCGAGCACGGCGCTCGTAGCGACGTTTGTAGCTACGCAATTTTGCAACCGGTTCCGCGACATCGACGCGAATGTCGACAGCGAAACCCTCGAGTTCCTGTATTTCGGATCGTACTTTATCAATTGATGGCATTGCGGCTTACATATTTGCGTCGTGTCCGCGGCCGCCTGCACGTACGACCTTAAAATTTTCTAAATAACGCTAAGTAGCGACCGCAGCGAGAGCTGCTACGCCCGGCACGGACTATTGGACGAACGTTTCTGGGACTTCGTCCAGACGCGCATCGAGCAGCGTGCGGAGTTCATCGCGGATCGCTTCGCTCGGAAATCGAGCGATCGCGGCTTCGAAGAATGCGAGCGCCATCATGCGCTCGGCGCGCCCGCGGGCGATGCCGCGCGTTTGAACGTAGAAGAGCGCGTCGCGATCGAGGGTACCGACGCTCGCGGCATGCGCGATCGACACTTCCGGACAATCGATTTCGAGCGTCGGCACGGCTTCGAGATACGCGTCGCGCGAGAGTACGAGCGCGTCGTCGCGCATGGAGGCGTTCGTACCGCTCGCGTCCGCATCGACCGCGATCGATCCGAAGAAACGACCGCGGCCGCGATCCAGCGCGGCGTCGCGCACGACCGTGTGCGACACCGTACGTTCGCCGCGATGCGCGCACGCGATTGCGAGATCGACGTTGGCGAAACCGCGCGCGAAGAAGAGCGCCGAGACATCCGCTCGCGCACCGTCCCCGTCGAGAGCGACGGCGAGCGCGTCGCGCACCAGCGCTGCGCCCACATGCGCGGCGTGCCAACCGATTCGGGCGTTTTCGGCGCAGCGCACCGCCCGGCGGACCAAGAGGCGCGCGCCGTCGTCGGCGTTCGCGACGACGACGTAATCGAGCTCGGCACCGGGGGCGAGATCGATTTCGACCGTCCCGGCTATAAACGATTCGCCGTCACCGACGTACCGTTCGACGATGGTCGCGCGCGCGCCGGAGCCGACCCGGACGACGGTGTGCGGGAAGACGGCGTTGGCAACGCCGGGCTGCGCCGTCCAGAGCAGCTGCAGCGGCGCGGCGAGCGCGACACCGCCCGGTATTTCGACGTACGCTCCGCAATTTTGGAAAGCGGTCGCGAGAGCGACGAAGCGGTCGTCGTGGACGCCGATTAGACGCCGATGCGTCGCGGCGACCTGGGCGGAACGTACGCGTTGCGCGTCGGCGAGAGCGAGTAAGATAACTCGCGGATCGGCGTGCGAGGTTTGCGCCTGCAGGTAGGTGCTGCCGGCATGAACGATGCCGCCCGCGTTTTCAAGGGCGAGCGCCGGTGCGTCGACGCGTTCGCCCAGCTGCGCCGGCGATCGCGCGGGTAGCGTGGGAACGCGCGCACGTCCCGAGGACCACGCGAGATCGTCGTATTGCAGCGCCGCGTAGTCGTGCCGCCAGCCCGGCGGATACGCACGCCGTTCGGGGCCGAAACCCGTGTACACCGCGAGCGCGGCCCGGCGCTCCGCGGGTGCGATCGAACCGCCGCCGCTGGAACCCAGCTCCGCCAGTTCGTCGATTGCGAGTTCGAGAACGCGCGACGTCGGCGCGAACGTAAGCAAATCGGTATTCTGTGCGGCCATGACGACGCCGAGGCGTTGCACGGCCGCACGAATCGCTCCCGCGCGTCACGGGCTTCGCGTGCCAGAATCGCGAATCGTGCGCGCATGCTGTTGCTCGGAATCGAAACGTCGTGCGACGATACGGCGACTGCCGTCGTTCGCGACGGTCGCTTCGCACTCGCGAACGTCTCGACCAATCAAGATGCGTTTCACGCGAAGTTCGGCGGAATCGTTCCGGAGATCGCGAGCCGGCAACATCTCGCGCTCTTGAGCGCCGCCGTCGAGGACGCGCTCGATCGGGCCGGCATCGCGCTCGCCGATCTCGACGGCATCGCCGTTACCGCGGGTCCGGGTCTCGTCGGCAGCCTCGTGATCGGCGTCGCGTCGGCAAAAGCGCTGGCGTATGCGTCGGGCAAACCGCTCTACGCGATCAACCATCTGCACGGGCATATTTTCGCGCCGTTCGTCGGAGCGACGGTCGAACCGCCGTATCCCTTTATCGCATTGCTCGTCTCGGGCGGTCACTCGCAGATCGTGCGCGTCGCCTCCCCCGTCGACTTGCGCGTGATCGCGCGAACGCGCGACGACGCGGCGGGCGAGGCGTTCGATAAGACGGCGCGGCTCCTGGGCTTGCCGTTTCCGGGCGGTCCCGCGATCGACCGGCTGGCACGCGATGGCGACCCGGCGGCGATCGCCTTTCCACGCTATCGGCCCGAAGGCGGAGCGCTCGATATGTCGTTTTCCGGTATTAAAACGGCCGTGAAGTATTTTCTCGGTACGCCGGCGGGACGCGCCGCCAAAGTAGCCGATATCGCCGCGTCGTTTCAGGCGGCCGTCGTCGACGTGCTGATCGACCGCCTCGAACGCGCCGCGCGCTTGGAGCCGTACGCCGCGGCCGTGCTCTCCGGCGGCGTGGCCGCAAATAGCGCACTCCAACGCGCGTTTCGTGCGTGGTCCGCCCGGTCGGGCATTCCGGGTTACGTTCCCGAACTGCGCTTCTGCACCGACAACGCGGCGATGATTGCGGCCGCAGCCGACCGCCAAGGCGACGCCGTGCGCTGCGACCCGCGGACGCTCGCCGCCGATCCGGCACTTCCCTTCTCCACATTTCGCTGACGAGCGACTGTGGAAGGTGTGCATAATGCGCTCAGGGCTGCTCCCACGTCCAGCGCCGCGTGCCGTCGGCGACGACCCGCCGCTCGATCACATGAAGACGGCGGTCGAGTTCTGCCCGCGGGCTCGCTCGATCGAGCGCTAGCGGGGCCCGAGCGTACACGGCCCCGCGATCGACAGCCACGCCGACGCGATGGAGCGTCGCGCCGGCCCATGCAGAGCCCCGCGCCAGCGCGTCCTCGAAGGCGCGGGCGCCGCGGTAGGCCGGGATTTCGCTGCCATCGGGCATGGTGGCGCACTCGGCCGCCGGATCGAGCGGTAGAAACGCGGGATGAAGGTTCAGCATCTCCGGAAAGCGCGCGACGAAGGGCGTGGCGAGCACGTGCATCCACCCTAGGAGGAGCACGAGCTCGGGTTCGGTCGCTGCGACGGCCGCGAGCAGGCGTTCGTCGTATTCGTCTCGCGAAGTCGAGCCGCGGTCCCAGAAGAGCTCGCGTACCGGGACGCCGCCCGTTCGCGCGCGCGTCGTCACGTACGCGTCCGGCTTGTTGACGACGAGCGCTGCGATGTCGAGCGGCAGCGTCCCGCACGTCGCGGCGTCGAGCACGGCCGCGAAGTTGCTGCCGTTCCCCGACGCCAGCACCGTCACGCGAAAGCGTCGGTCGCACCGTCCCGCATCGAGGTTCTCCACGACGCGCGCGTGCGCGAACCGTTCGTAATAAGCGATTAGCGCCGGATCGGCGACTGCCGGGATAAGCGCCTGCCGGTAACCGCGTTCGCGTAACGAGAAGAGCGCCGCGCGTAGCAGCACCCGGCCGATGCCGCAACGACGCGCCGTTTCGCCGATGCCGAAGGGGCCGAAGATGCCGACCCCTTCACGTTGCGCCCAGGCGTGCAACCAATGGTAGCGCAAGCCGCGCGCGTCGAAGGCCGCGAAGCCCACGGGCGCGCCCGCACGCGAGGCGAGCCAGAGGCCGCCCGCTGCGGCTTCGTGCGACCGCACGCCGCCGAACTCGCCGTCGATCCAACCGAGGACGCGCTCGGGCGTGCGATGCTCGCGGCCCGCGTAGATTCCCCCTTCGCGATCGAGGGCCTCGATGGCGTGATGGACGTCGTCCTGCGCGAAAAGCGGGTCGTCGAGATCGACGAGAAGATTGACGCAGGACCGCAACGCGCTCAAGCGCGGGCGGGGTGCACGACGACGGCGGGATCGCCCGCGCGGCGTTCTTCGATCCAGCCGACGACCTTGGCCGCAGGCCAGGCGCCGCACGCAGCGTGTGCCTGCGCGAGCGGCACGATCAGCGTGAACCCGATGCCCATATTGAACGTGCGGTAGCTTTCCTCGTGCTGGAGAGCGCCACGCTTCACGAGTTCGACCAGGAGCGGCGGCAGCGCCCAGCGTGACTGCTCGAAGACGGCCTTACAGCTCGCCGGCAAGGTGCGTGGAACGTTTTCGAGGAGCCCACCGCCGGTGATGTGAGACATCGCTTTGACCTCTGCCGCCGCCTCGATGGCGCGTACGGCCGCGTAATACGACGGGTGTTCGGCGAGCAGGGCATCGACGAAGGTGACGCCGTCGCCGGCGGCGGGGAACGGCTGGTCGTACTCGGCTTCGGCAATCAGCTTGCGCGCCAGGGAGTAACCGTTGGTGTGCAGGCCGAGCGACGGCAAGCCGACGATCGCATCGCCGGGCGCGACCCGAGCGTGATCGGGAATGTTCGCGGTATCGACCAGGCCGACGATCGTGCCCGCCAGATCGAAGTGTGCGGGCGCGTAGAGGCCGGGCATCTCGGCGGTTTCGCCGCCGAGCAGCGCGCAATCGTGCGCGCGGCACGCTCGTTGCACGCCGGCGACGATAGCGCCCGCAACGTCGGGATCGAGTTTGCCGACCGCCAGATAATCCAGGAAGAACAGCGGCACCGCATTGACGACGACGATGTCGTTGATGCAGTGGTTCACTAAATCCGCGCCGACCGTGTCGTAACGCTCGGCGAGCGCCGCGATCAGAATTTTCGTGCCGACTCCGTCGGTCGACCCGACGAGCGCGCGCGCGGGATCGCCCGGCAGTGCGAAGAGTCCGGAGAATCCGCCGAGCACGCCGAGTTGACTCGGGTGACGCCAACCGGCAGTCACGTCCTTAAACCGCGTGACGGCGGCGTCGCCCGCTGCGATGTCGACGCCGGCCCGCGCGTACGCATCGGCTCGCGAGCCGGCATCGCCCTCTGCGGCCGACCGCAGGGGGGTATCTTCGGCCCGCAAAACTTCCTCCGGATTCTCCATTTACTCAAATCGCCGTTCCACTACCTGAAAGGTTCGTCATGCAAATTCACGTTACGTCGGGCGCTCCCGGCGCGCTACGCGCGGGAGCTCTCGTCGTCCCCGTCTTCGCGGACGGCCGTCTCGACGGCGCCGCGCAAGCCGCGGACTCCGAGCTCGGCGGCGCGCTTGCGGACGTCCTCACCTCCGGCGAAATAAAAGGCAACGCCGGCGAGACGGCCCTCGTTCACGCGGCCTCGCACGGCATCAAGCGCGTTCTCTTGGTCGGCTTGGGGAAACGCGAGACTTTCGAGATCGCGTCGCTGGCAAAATACGCCGGTGCGGCGGTACGTCATCTTGGCAAACGCAACGTCACCGCGATCGCCTTCGCCCTGCCGCTGGAAGCCGCCGGCGACGACGAGCATGCGGCCTCGTTCGTCGTAGAAGGTGCGCTTGCGGGCACGATCGACGGTACGACGTACCGCACCGAACCCGACAAACCGATCCTCCTGGAAAACATCGACCTAGTCGCGACCGCAGGGGCGCACGAATTCGATCGTGCGGCGCTCGCCGCCGGGATCGAACGCGGTCGCGTCATCGGCGAAGCGGTCAACTTTGCGCGCATCCTCGCGCTGACGCCCGCCAACGACATGACGCCCAAACACCTCGAGGCGCACGCCGCCGAGATCGCAAAGAAGGTCGGCCTCGAGTTCCACGCGCTCGACGAAGCACAGATGCTCGAAAAGAAGATGGGATCGATCCTCGGCGTCGCGCGCGGCAGCGACGAAGAAGCGCGCATGATCGTCTTGGAGTACCACGGCGACCCATCGTCGAGCGAGAAGCTGGCGCTCGTGGGCAAGGGGCTGACGTTCGATAGCGGCGGCATCTCGATCAAACCCGCACAAGACATGCACGAGATGAAGTACGACATGTGCGGTGGAGCGGGCGTGCTCGCAGCGATGCTGGCGATCGGCGAACTCAAACCGAAAGTCAACGTCATCGGCATCGTACCATCGAGTGAGAATCTGCCCGGACCGCGCGCGATGAAGCCGGGCGACATTCTGCGCGCGATGAACGGCAAGACGATCGAAGTGATCAACACCGATGCCGAAGGCCGCCTCATTCTAGCGGACGCGCTTTGCTACGCGCGGGAACTGGGCGCCACCAAGATCGTCGATGCCGCGACGTTGACGGGCGCCATGGTTGTCGCGCTCGGCCACAGCGCGGCGGGAACGATGTCCAACGACGACGCTTTTCGCGAACGCTTCATCGAAGTTTCGAAGCAGACGACGGAAAAATATTGGCCGCTTCCGCTCTACGACGAACACTCCGTAACGGTCAAAAGCGAGATCGCCGATCTGCGTAATTCCGCAGGCCGGGCGGCCGGCAGCCTCACGGCGGCGGCGTTTCTCAAAGCCTTCGTCGGCGATACGCCGTGGATCCATCTCGATATCGCGGGGACGGCCTATACCGATAGCGAGACGGCGTCGCTAGCAAAAGGGCCGACCGGCTATCCGGTGCGCGCCTTCGTCGCGCTCGCCGAAGACGTCGCAAAATCCGCCGCCGCAAACGGGGTCGCGCACAACGGCGCCACAAAGGCTCTGGTGAAGTAATTGGTATTCGCGTTGCGAAGCGCGATCGCGAGCGCCGCTGCTTGTGCAGCGGCGTTTGCGTTTTCGGCACCCGCCCGCGCCGCCGACAAACCGCTGCGCGAGTTTGCTTCGGTCGCGATCTCTCCCGACGGTTCGCGCGTCGCGGCGATCGAGAGCGACGAGTCGCTCGTCGACGGCGCCAAAGTGCGCCAGCATCTCATCCTCCGGCGGACGAGCGGCGACGACGCGCACGAAGTCGCGTTACCGTGCGCGCCGAGCACCGACTGCGTTCCGTCGTCCCCGACGTGGTCGCCCGACGGCAAGCGACTCGTCTTCATCCTACGTGCCCCGAAGACGCAGCACCGGGCGCTGTATGCGGTCGGGCCCGCAGCGGTCGTACCGCACCGCATCTTGGATTTTGCCGGGACGCTCGGTGCGCCGCGCTTCTCGCCACGCGGCGCGCTCGCCGTACTCGCGACGGCCGGTGCACGTAAAGACATCGGGGCGACGCAAGCCGGCGCTCCGATCGTCGGCGAGATCGGCGCCGCCCCAGACGAACAACGCATCGCGATCGTCGGAGCGAGTGGAAGCGTGACGTTTGCATCGCCACCGGAGCTTTTCGTGTACGAGTACGACTGGAAGCCCGACGGCAGCGGCTTCGTCGGCACGGCAGCGCCGGGCAACGGCGATAACAATTGGTGGATCGCGAAGCTCTACGCCTTCGACGCACGTTCGGGCGCGGGCAACGTCATCTACGCGCCGTCGTCGCCGCAACTGCAGATCGCAGATCCGCGCGTCTCGCCCGATGGCAAATTCGTCGCCTTCATCGGCGGTATCATGAGCGACTTCGGCTCGACCGGTGGGGACGTCTACGCGCTCTCCCTGGAACCGCACGCCTCCGCCGTCGATCTCACGCTGGGCGCACCCTTCTCCGCGACGTCGCTCGGCTGGAATTGTCGAGAGAATACATTGCACTTCGCGGCCTTGAGCGGTTCCGATGCATCGATCCGAGCGATACCGCCGGCGGCGTTCGCGACCGAATTCGCTTCGCTCGCGGGCCCGAGTGGAATCCGCGCACGCCCCGTTCCGACGGCGAGCGAACTCTGGCATGCGCCGCAGTCGCTCGCCGCCCGCGACGGCGCGTTCTCACTGGCGTGCAGCGACGGCACGAGCGCGGTCGTGCGCCAAGATTTCGAGCATCCGCCCGAGATCGCCGTGGGGCCGCTGGGGGCGTGGAAAGATCTCACCCATGCCAACGCCGGCATCGCCGCCGAAACGAACGCTCGCAACGTCACGTGGAAAAGCGATGCGTTCGACGTGCAAGGCTGGCTGCTCGCGCCGCGCGACGTCGACCCTGCGAAGAAATATCCGATGATCGTCACGGTTCACGGTGGCCCCTCGGCAGCTTCGACTCCGCGCTTCGTCGCCAGGGGCACGGCGCGCGATCTGTTGCGACGTGGCTACTTCATTTTCTATCCCAATCCGCGCGGGAGCTTCGGTCAGGGTGAGGCTTTCACGCTGGGCAACGTAAAAGATTTCGGCTACGGCGATCTGCGCGACGATCTGGCCGGCATCGATGCCGTCGAGCGGATCGCGCCGATCGACGACGCGCGGCTGGGCATCACCGGCGGCAGCTACGGCGGCTTCATGACGATGTGGGCCGTCACGCAAACGCAACGCTTCAAAGCCGGCGTCGCGGGTGCCGGCTTGAGCGACTGGATCTCGTACTACGGCCAGAACGGTATCGACGAGTGGATGATCCCATTCTTCGGTGCGTCGGCATACGACGATCCGGCGATCTACCGCAAATCGTCGCCGATCGATTTCATCAAGAACGTCAAGACGCCGGTCTTCGCCTACGTCGGCGAACGCGACGTTGAGACGCCCGCCGCGCAGTCGCTCGAATTCTGGCACGCGCTCGATACGCTGCACGTTCCCACGCAACTCGTCATCTACGAAGGTGAGGGGCACGGCGTACGACAGCCGGCGCATCGAGCGGATATCGCGAAACGCACGATCGCCTGGTTCGAACGCTATCTCCGTTGATACGGTAGACGACTTCGTATCGTAAGGCTCGGCCCATTGCGGCGAAAGCGCCGCGACCTCTGGGTGGCGAACACCCCGCGATGCCTCGTTCGATCGTCGCCTTCGTATTCGTACTCGCTGCCTTCGCCTCGCTCGTCACCCCCGCCGTTCGCGCAGAAGACCCGCGCACCGCAGCGTCGGCATCCCCGGCGCCGACCGCGACTCCGACGACGGGTCCGATGGAAGCGCTCGCCTGGCGCAACGTCGGACCCACGCTCGCCGGCGGCCGGCTCGCCGCGATCGCGGGCTCGGATAAAAATCCGTCGCTGGTTTACATTGGATCGGCCGGCGGAGGCGTCTGGAAGAGTACCAACGGCACGACGAGTTGGAAGCCCGTCTTCGACCGGCAGAGCGTCGGCTCGATCGGTGCGATCGCGCTGGCACCGCAAAATCCGGACGACGTTTGGGTCGGAACCGGCGAATCGAACCCGCGCAACGACGTCAGTTACGGGGACGGTATGTATCGCTCGAGCGACGGCGGCAAAACGTGGCGTCATCTCGGTCTCGAGAACTCGTACGCGATCTCGAAAATTTCGCTCGATCCGCGCGACCCGCAAGTGGCCGTCGTGGCGGCGCTCGGCGATCCGTTCAAAGATAGCGCCGAGCGCGGCATCTATCGCACGACCGACGGCGGCGTAACGTGGCGTAAGACGCTCGAACTCGCCCCCGATAGCGGCGCCGCCGATCTCGATCGCAGCGCCCGCGAACCGAACGTCCTGTTCGCATCGATGTGGCAATTTCGACGTTCGTCGTGGCGGCTTACCAGCGGCGGTGCGGCCGACGGTCTCTATAAATCCGTCGACGGCGGTGCGACCTGGAAACGCGTCGCGGGTAACGGCTTTCCGTCGGGAACGCTCGGACGTATCGGCGTCGCTATCGCTGCGAGCGATCCCAAGCGCGTCTACGCGCTCGTGGAATCGAACGACGGTCTGTTGTGGCGCTCCGACGACGGCGGGACGCATTGGCAACTCGTCTCTTCCAACACGCTCATCGACGAACGTCCGTTTTACTACACGCGAATTTTCGTTGATCCGGCTAACGCCGACCACGTGTTCGCCACGTCGGTCAAACTCGCCGAGAGTACGGATGGCGGAAAACTTTGGTCTTTGAGCGGTAAGCATCTCCACGGCGACCACCATGCGATCTGGTTCGCGGCCGATGGCAAGACGGTGCTCGAAGGCAACGACGGCGGTCCCGCGATCTCGCGCGACAACGGCGCCACGTGGGAATGGCGCAATAACGTTCCGATCGGCCAGGCGTATCGCGTCGCAACCGATGCCCGCACGCCTTACGATATCTGCGTCGGCCTACAAGATAACGGCTCCTGGTGCGGACCGTCGGACGGCCGCAGCGGCGAGGGCATCTTGCCCATCGATTGGCGCAAAGTTTCCGGCGGCGACGGGAACTGGACGATCCCCGATCCTCTCGACCCCGATTGGGTTTGGGCGTCGGGCGGAGGCGGCGACAATGCGGGGGCGCTTGCACGCTATAATTTGCAGACGCGGCTGACGCTGGACGTTTCGCCGTACCTGCGCAATCAAAACGTCGTCGCGCCCTCCGAGCTGGCCTATCGCTTCAACTGGGAATCGCCGCTCGCGTTTTCGCCGTTCGACGGTCACGTTGCGTACTACGGGGGCAACGTTGTCTTCCGCACGATCGACGGCGGCCTCCACTGGAAACGTATCTCGCCCGATCTCACGCGCGATATCAAAGCGCGCCAAGGCCTTTCCGGCGTTCCGTTGCGACTCGACGTGACCGGCGCGGAGACGTACGACACGATCCTCGACGTCGTGCCCTCGACCGTCGCGCGCGATCAGATTTGGATCGCGACCGACGACGGCAAGGTGCAACTCACGCGCGACGGCGGCGCGCACTGGCGCGACGTCACGATGCCGGCCGCCGACATGGATGCGCGCGTGCCGACGCTCGAAGCCTCGCATCGTTACCCCGGCGTCGCGTACGCGGTCCTCGATCGGCACTTTACGGGCGATCGCACGCCCTACGTCTATGCGACGCGCGACTACGGCCGAACGTGGACGAGCATCGTGGCGGGCCTGCCCGCGACGCAATTCGCGCGTTCGATCGCCGAAGATCCGAACGATCCGAACGTGCTCTTTCTCGGACTGGAGAACAGCGTGTGGTGGAGCGCTGACCGCGGGGGGACGTGGCGCAGCCTGCAGCAGAATCTGCCACCGTCGTCGGTCCGCGATCTGCGCGTTGCGAGCGACGGCCGTGACCTCGTCGCGGGCACGCACGGCCGCGGCGTTTGGGTGCTCGACGGTATCGCCGCACTTGAAAACGCGCAGCCGCAAGCGGCCGGCGCCGTGCGTTTCTTCGTACCGTCCACCGCCTACCAATACGAAGCGAACGCACCGACCGTCAACGTAATCGGAGCGGGCGAATCGCCCGACCGCGCGCTCTTGCGCTTTTACCTAGCGCAGCCGGCGAAAGCGGCGCCGACCATCGACGTGCTCGACGGCAGCGACCGCGTGATCCGCCACCTCTCCGGTACCCACGACGTCGACGGCGATGAAAAACCGGTGGTCACGAACGTCGCGGGTTACAATCGGGCGACGTGGGATCTCACGGCGGAACCACCGGTGCTCTGGACGCGCGCACCCAAATGGAATCGCGGCCCCGATAACGGCCCCGACATCGCGCCCGGCCGCTATCGCGTCCGGCTCAACGTCGACGGTGCAGCGTACGTGCGACCGCTGCAGGTGCGAGCCGATCCGCGCGCGCGCGCGACCGTCGCGCAACGCGCAGCGCACCTCGCGTTCGTACGTTCGCTCTACGATGCGCTCTCGCGTATCGACGTCGCACTCAACGAACTGGACAACGTACAGGGGCAGATTCCCGAACGCCTCGAGACGTTGCCGCCCACCGCAAGGGCGACCGCGCTGCAAGCGCGAGAGGTGCTCGCGACCGCTACGCACGAAGCGCACGTGCTCAGTTCGTATCCGGTCAACGGACAAGACAACGACTTCCTGCGCGACCTCTTACGCGAACGGGTGCAGTCGCTACTCGGTAACGCGTCAACGTTGTCCCCGACGGCAGAACAGCAACGCGAGAGCGTGGCCCTCCTGCGCGAGATCGATGCGGAACTCGCGAAACATACGGCATTCATGCGCGAAGGCGTCGTGCCGCTGCAGACGGCGTTGCGCGATGCCGGCAGCGCGCCGCTCGATCTTACCGCAAAGCCGGCGAAGCCGAAAGCCGGCGAGAAAGCCGACGAACACGGCGAACGCCGCGGCGACGATTAGGCTTCGTCGCCGGTGGGCGGAACGAAGCGTTCGGCGAACCGTTCCGAACTCATAGGCCTTGCGAAATAAAATCCTTGTAGCATGTCGCAGCCGAGGGAGCGTAAGGCGGCCACCTGCTCGAGGGTTTCGACGCCTTCGGCAACGACGCGCAGATGCAGGGTGTGCGCGAGGTTGACGATCCCCGCGACGATGGCAGCGTCGTCACGCTCCGCGTGCACGTTACGCACGAAGCTCTTATCGATTTTTATGGTGTCCAGAGGGAACGCTTTGAGATAGGCGAGCGAACTGTAACCGGTTCCGAAATCGTCGACCGATATGCCGACACCGAGTTCTTTGAGCTCGCGTAACGTGTGTGCATTGGCTTCGACATCGCTCATGATGACGCTCTCGGTAATTTCCAACTGAAGCGCGCGCGGATCGAGGCGCGATTCTTCCAGAGCGGCCGCAACCGTGGACACGAGATCGCGCCGCTGCAACTGACGTCCGGACACGTTGACCGCCAGTCGAAGGTCCGGAAAAGTCGACGAGCGCCATAGCTGCACTTGTCTGCACGCGGCCCGTAGCACGAACGCACCGAGAGCAAAAATGGACCCGGTTTCTTCGGCAATTGGAATAAATCGGTCCGGCATGACGAGGCGCCGAGTCGGATGAAGCCAGCGTAGTAACGCCTCCACGGCGACGACTCGCTCCTGCAAATCCATGATCGGTTGATAGTCGAGAAAGAACTCGTCGCGTTCGAGCGCTCCGCGAAGGTCGCTTTCCAGTGCGAGGCGCTCGAGAGCTTCGGTGTGCATGCCGCGAGCGAAGGGTTCGAACGTATTGCGCCCACGTGACTTGGCCCGATACATCGCCGTATCGGCATTGCCAAGTAATTCGTCGGCGGTGCAGCCGTCGCTCGGGTACAGGCTGATACCGATGCTCGCACTGGGGTAAAAATCGTGACCCTCGAGGTGCAAGCGCGCGGCTAGCGCCGCGAGGATACGCCCCGCGACCTGGCTCCCACCGGCGAGATCTGCCAAACCGGAAAGTGCGACGAATTCATCTCCGCCGATACGTGCCACGGTGTCGCTCGGACGCAACGCACGACGCAGCCGCTCGGCGATCGCGCGCAAGAACGTATCGCCGACCGCATGCCCGAGCGTATCGTTGACCGTTTTGAACCGGTCGATGTCGATGAACAGTACTGCGAACGTCTGCCCTCGCTGCTGCGACTCCGCAATGAGTTCCGATAACCGCGCGGCCAGCAGCGTCCGATTGGGCAATTCCGTAAGGGGATCGTGGTGGGCGAGGTAGGCGAGTCGCGCTTCCGCCTCCTTGCGCTCCGTGATGTCGAGGCTGGTGCCGCTGATTCGGATCGGCACGCCGCTTTCGTCGTAGATGAAGTCGGCCTGCTGCTGGAGCCAGCGTACCGAACCATCGGTGCGCGTGATGCGCCGATCGAAGTTGTATGACGTCCGCGTCGACTTCGCGTGTTCCATCTTCGCCCGAACGAGCGCATCGTCGTCGGGATGCGTGTAGCGACGCCAGACCTCTTCGCTCGGCTCCACTTCACCCGGTTCGAGGCCTAGCAGCCGGAAGAACTCATCGGACCACGCGAAGCGTCCCGTCACGAGGTGATTGTCCCAGCTACCGACGTGCGCGATGCCCTGCGCTTGGGCGAGCGCAGCTTCCGTACGCCGCAACGCGCCCGCGGCGTCCGTGGCATCGCTGACATCCATCGCAATACCGGCCGCTCCGACGATTTCTCCCAGCGTCGTACGCTGCGGCGCGACGTACGCTTGATAGGAGCGGTCCAACGTCTGGAGCGTAAAGCGACCATCGATTCCGCGCAGCGCGGCGAGATACGCGTCCTCACGCGCGGTATCCGGTGCGAGTTTGAGCGCCTCGTCAAAACTCTTGCCGACGACCGCGGCGGGGACGACGTTGAAGGCCCTCAGGCCGCCCCCGAAGCACGACGTGCAGCGCATGGTCGGATCGAACGTCCAGAGCACCGCAGGCAACTCGTCCGCGAGCGGCCCCACCCGTGCGTGAGTCTCCCGCTGCGCCTCGAGCGCACTCCGCAGCTCGACGACTTCGTCCGCCAGGCGTTGTACCTCCCGTTCTGCTGCCAGGAGCGCCAAGCGCTGTTGCAGCATGCGCGTACGCCGACTACCGGTCGCAAGCATCGATGAGCCGACCGTAG
>JAABUZ0100001450.1_pt1 | contig 45218 bp, 29 predicted proteins | sample 5562091 | NCBI WGS metagenome assembly JAABUZ01 (sample SAMN12813069, study PRJNA571459) | rock metagenome | isolation source: Antarctica rocks | place: Antarctica: Victoria Land, Linnaeus Terrace sud | collected 2015-12-21
ACAAATATGTCTATTTAGAGATGTAAACATCCTCTAGTATATAGAGGAAACTGCTGTACTGCAAGAGGACGTTTGTCTTGCTGGAATGCTTGCTGCTTTGTCAAATAAGCGGTTCGCCTGATGGTATACTTTGCGGACATATGTCGTAATCTAAATATGTAGCTTTTGTTGCTTATCGAAGGAGGAATGTAGTGGACAGAGTTGTCAAGACCCGCTATGGTGAGGTACGTGGCAGCGAGATTGAAGGCGTACATATCTTTAAGGGCATCCCCTTTGCCGCCCCACCTTTTGGTGCCAACCGCTTCCAACCTTCGCAGCCAGTCGAGGCGTGGAGCGGAGTGCGCGCTGCGTTGAGCTATGGCCCGACCGTTCCCAAGCCGCCCTATCCTTCTCCATACGACACGCTGCTCCTGGAGCCAGTCATTCCTGGCGAGGACTGCTTGAATCTTAATATCTGGTCGCCTGATCTGGGAGAGGCGAGGCTGCCGGTGATGGTCTGGATTCATGGCGGAGCCTTTGTAAATGGATCGGGCGCGGTGGGAACGTACGATGGCAGCCATTTTGCCCGCGATGGAGTGGTATGCGTCACTATCAATTACCGGCTCGGTGTCGATGGCTTCCTCTATTTTGGTTCGGACGCTGGAGATGCTAATCGCGGTCTGCTGGACCAGCTTGCCGCCCTGGAGTGGGTACAGGAAAACATTGCCGCCTTCGGAGGTGATCCCAATAACGTGACGATCTTTGGCGAGTCGGCTGGTGGAATGAGCGTCACCACCCTGCTCTCGATGCCACGAGCAAAGGGCCTCTTTCGCCGGATCATCGCGCAAAGCGGCGCAGGCTATCACGTCAGCTCAGCCGATACAGGTCGAAGGATACGCGAATATCTGGCGCAAAAGCTCGGCATCGCACCGACGCGCGAGGCTTTTGCTACTGTACCACTCGATCGCCTGCTGCAAGCTCAGGCAACTGTAAGTAGTGATATGTTCCGCAATCCTGACCCGGCGCTCTGGGGCGAGCTGCTCGCCAACCAGATGCCCTTCGAGCCGGTCATCGACGGAGACATTATTCCGGCGCGCCCAATAGAGAGGATCGCGGCGGGAGCTGGCGCGGGCGTCGATGTGCTGGCGGGCACGAATGCCGAGGAGCAGCGTCTGTTCCTGGTACCAGGTGGCGCGATCGGTTCTATCACCGAGCAGGCTCTGGCAGGAGCTATGAGTGCGTACGGGCTTCCAGTCGAGACGGCCCTGAGTGCGTATCGTGCCGAGCGCCAGGATGCTGGCTCTGGTGATCTCTACGCCGCCGTTGTCACCGACTGGTTTTACCGCATTCCAGCGATTCGCCTGGCGGAGGCGCAGGTCAAAAACTCCGCAAGGGCCTACATGTATCAGTTCGGCTGGCGCTCTCCATCCTTTAATGGAACGCTAGGTGCATGTCACGCGCTCGAAATCGCCTTCGCCTTTGACACGCTCGCCGTGCCAGGGCAAGAGTTGCTGCTAGGACCCCACCCACCGCAAGCGCTGGCCGACACCATGCGCACCGCCTGGGTCGCCTTCGCCACGCACGGAGATCCCGGCTGGCCGCAATACGATCTACAGCGTCGGGCCACGATGCGCTTCGACACAGATTCGAAGCTAGTGGACGATCCTGATTCTCAGCAGCGCTCCCTGTGGGAGGGTCTACGCTAGCCTCTCAGGCCCGCGTAGCGACAATCCCTTGCGGTTGTCGTTGTCAGCCCGCCTTAAAACGTGCAAATCTGCATAAAGGACGCACGACAACCGCAAGGGATTGTCGCTACGCGGACGGTCAAATAAAGTTCAAGAAAGAGAAAGGAATATCAAATGTCAACGAGCATAGACAATCCGGAGGTTCAAGCCATCCGCCAAAGCGTCACCGACTCATACAACGAACTGATACACCTCATTGAAGGTCGTCTATCCCACCTGAATACAAGCAAGCTCTATGAAATTCCTGAGCCTGGAGAATGGTCGCTCATGGAGAGCCTCGCCCACATCAGCGAGTTTATGCCCTACTGGGCCGACGAGATCGCCAAGCTCGTCGCCCATCCAGGCCAGAAGTTTGGGCGCACCAAAGAGGACCCGGACCGCATCCGCGCAATCGAAGAGCACAAGGAGGATGCATTAGATAGCGTCCAGTCCTCCCTTGCTCGCGGCCACGCTCGCTTAGACCAGGAGCTGAGCACATTGAGCGATAGCGACCTGACGATAAAGGGCGTGCATTCCAAGTTCGGCGAGCAGACGCTGGCCTGGTTCATTCAAGATTTTGTGACTGGCCACCTCACTAACCACCTTGAGCAGATGGGGCGTGCCCTGGCGGCGGTGGAGGCTCAGTAGCTCTTTCACGTTATCCGGGCCGTCGAGGTTAGTCAATAGCTAGCGATTTCTCGACGGCCTGCCTCTTCAAATGCTTTCGATTTTAGACGGCTTCATCATAGATACTTTTGCCTATTCCATCATACGTACTTGCTATGTGTTCATATATTTTGTCTCCAACTGTTTGTAGTTTCTGAAGATATGGAGTTGGCATTTTTGTTAATTCATCTCTGATTGTAATGCGCACCTGTGATTTCATTCTTTGCTTGTCTTTCCAATCGGAACGGAGCTTCTGACTTTTGAGTGTACCTAGAAGGTTGCGCACAATCAGCTTTATTCGATCTTTTTCGTCTGCGGTGAGCTTGATATCGGGAAGAAGGACGATGTCATAGAGTGCCAGTTCCTCTTCGGTGAGTCCTTCTTTGATATGACGTTTGTCTTCGTCTGCTAGTTTTTTCATAAAGTCCAGCAATTTGTAGTAGTGGATCTCCTGGTTGGCGCTTTCCTGGTTGTATTCGTCGATCATTGTTTGGAATTCTTCTTGATAGTCGATGCGTTTCTTGTTGCGACGAAGCATAGACTGTACTTTGCTCGCGATCTTGCCGCGCAGCCTGTCATACTTGAGTGCCTGGTTGCCAGCCTCAAAGTCCGCTGCCAGGGCTTCGTAGTCGATTTTGCTCAGGTCAATGCGCTCTGGCAGTATGTACTGGCTGCTCGATTCGCTGATTTTACGCACGACGTAATCTTTAGTAGCTATGGACTCGCTCATCAGATTGTTGATGTCTTCCATGATGTTCGAGACATCTGTAGGCTCTTTGAAAGAGTAGAGGATGCGGACAATCTCTACGACCAGGGCTACACGTTTCTCATATTTGTCCTGAAGCTCTTTGTTCGGCAGTAGAGAGTTATAGTAGCGCTCAGCTGATGCTGCTAACGCGATATATTGCTTTTGCGTCCCGTCGTTGATGACGATTTGATTTGCCGCAGCGGTGAGCAGACGAATGGAGTCCAGTGTGTTGGCCGCCAGGATGGCTGACAGGTCGATGTCCTGTTTCTGACAAAATGCCTCGACTTCTTGCATGGCCCCTTCTAGATAAGGTCGAAGAGCTTTCTTGCTTTTAATTGGCATATCGCCTTGATCAAGAGGACTTGCACTTTGATCTTGAGAAGAGGCATAGATGGCGAGTGCCTTGCGCAGGTCTTTGAAGATGCCGATATAGTCGACGATGAGCCCGTTTACTTTGAGGCCATATTCTCTATCGCGGAAAACGCGATTGGCACGCGCGATGGTCTGCATCAGAGTATGGTTGCGCATAGGTTTGTCGAGATAGACGGTTGAGAGGCTGGGCACGTCGAAGCCGGTCATCCACATAGCACAGACAAAGACGATGCGCAACGTATGAGTAGGAGACTTGAACATGCCTTCCAGATCCTGTGTTGCCATGCGCCGTCGGTGCACCTGAATGTCGAGCCCCTGTTGTTGGAACTTTTCGTCTTCATTCTGCTCCGAAGAGACAACAACGGCCATATCTGTTGCCTCCATATACTGAATATCATGGTGAAGCTTGGCCCGCAGGTCTTCTTGCGTCTCATCATGTTCATCAGTGGCTTGCAGTTGCGCCTTCAGTTGATCAATTTCAATACGCCAATATTTTTGTACTTTGTTGTACATTTTGACGGCGGTCATCTTATCAATTGAGACGACCATAGCTTTACCCCGGTAGCCCCGGCGCATAAAGTGTTGCACGATATCTTCTGCGATTGTTTCCAAGCGAGGTTCAGCGATGATGATGTTGTATTCATTTTTGAACTTTCGTTGTACGCTCTCCTCCTCCTCTTCTTCCGCCTCCGCGCTGTCAAGCACTTCGCTAATCTGTGCGTTGAGTTCGCTGTTGATCACCTCTACCTCGGGCTTGCGATTCTCGTAGTAGAGAGGGACAGTTGTACCATCTTCGATGGCATAACCAAAGTTATATGTGCTGATGTAATCGCCGAATTTTTTGCGCGTCTCTTCGCGCTCTTCGCCCTCAATAAGAGGAGTGCCGGTAAAACCGATAAAGGCTGCTCTGGGCAGAGCTTCGCGCATGTTTTCTGAGAGGTCCGCATATTGCGAGCGGTGTGCCTCATCTGAGATGACGATGATATTCGCACGGTTGCTGAGCTGTGGATAGTTCTGACGCTCTTTTTTGGCCGACTTCTTTGGCTTAACCTCTTTCTGCTGCTTTTCGCCATCATTGAGTTTGCGTAGATGGAATTTTTGAATGGTAGTGAAGATGACGTGATGATTCTCCGAGAGGAGCTGCTGAAGGTGTTTTCCTCCTCTTGCATGTGTCTCGTTCCCTTGAACCACATCTGTATTTTTGAATGTTTGATAGATTTGTTTGTCCAGGTCTTCGCGGTCTGTAATGACCAGGAAAGTCCAGTTGCCCTCAAGTTTATAGTGGACCTTTTGGACGAAGAAGATCATGGAGTAGCTCTTTCCGCTGCCCTGTGTGTGCCAGAAGACGCCCAGCTTGTTGTCGTTCTCCTCGCGCCGCTTCAGCTTTTCAATGGCATTGTTGACGCCCAGATACTGGTGGTTGCGGGCGAGGATCTTTTTTACGCCTCCGCTTTCATCGCTAAAGAGAGTGAAGTTCTCGATGATGTCTAATAGCCGGGTCCATTCGCATGTCCCTCTGAGCATTGTTTCTAGAGAGGTATCGGGGGCTTCGTCTTCGCGTTCTATACGTGTCCAGGTGGAGAAATGCTCCCAACCTGCGGTGAGGCTGCCAATGCGGCTTTTGCGGCCATTGGAGAGGATAACGAAGGCGTTGTACCAGAAGAGCTGAGGGATATAGGTCTTGTAGTCCTTCAGGTTGTTGTTGTATGCCTGCTCAAGACGTTCGTGTATGGCTTTGAGTTCGAGAAGGATGAGTGGTATGCCATTCACGAAGCCGACGAGGTCGGTGCGGCGCTTATAGATATCGTGGTGAATCCAGAGCTGAGAGACGAGAAGATAATGATTGTTCTCAGAATTCTTCCAGTCGATATACTGAAGCGTAATGTCCTGCGTTTCATCTCGTCGCCCTTCGCCGATAAGAGAAAGCTTGATCCCCTCTTTCAGGAGCTTATAGACGGCGCGGTTGGCTTCCGCCAGGGGTTGATCGCTACGATCTCTCTTGATCTCTTCTATCGCTTGGTCGATGAGATCGTCTGTCTGCTCTCCGACAGTTGCTAAGATATCCTTGTTGATTTCCGCTAGCGCTGGCCGTAAATATTTGACCAGCACAACTTCGTTCTCGTTCTGACGGCCCAGCGTGCTTGATGGTCCGGCTTTATCATAAAAAGCGTTCTCAGTGTCATATCCAAGCTGAGAAAAGAGTTCGATTGCGGGTTTCTCGATAAGATTAAGCTCGTTATATTCGTACATGTGATGACGCGCTTTCTAGGATGCAGATTAAGGATCGCGTTTAGCATCGACCTCGTAGTTTTGTCCAGTCATAATCGAAGTGAGATAGTCATCGTCAAGCAGCTTGAGAATGTCCCAGGGGAAGTCTTCATCGAAGTGAAGCATCTCTTGCTGCCCATTATTGATATCTATGATAGGGATATGCAGTTTGTGCCGCTTAATAGCTGGCCGCATATCCGCTAGAGTAAGGCTACCCAGGTATGGTCGTCTAGCGATGCTGGTTAGCTTCTGCATCTTTGCTTTATCGTTCGTGCAGGCGCGCGCAAAGCGTTTAAAATTTTCTATGGGAACGCGTTGCTGAATGAGATTAAGAGTATCCTGTGCCGATTCAATGAGCTCATTGAGAATCTGGAACATATAGTAAAAGTGGCTTTTGGTCAGGACAAACAGGCTTGTACCTCGTCCAATGCAGTCGAGAGTTTTATCAAACAAGAAGATAGGCGTTTTCACCTCTTCAAACTCGTCTGTATTGCCCAGAATGCGTTTCAGGGCGAGTGGCGACGCCGTGTTGAGCATTTTTGAGGGGCTATAGCGACGATAAAAGTAGATCGGCTGACCCTGAAGTGGCTGAAGAACGATGACATAGAAGCGCATCTTTCTGGTAAAGGAAAGTTCCTCTTTAAAGGTAGCCATGCTCTGAAGTAGAGTCAGTGATTGCGTCTGTTCTACAACATGGTTGTAAGGCTGTCTGGTGAGTTCAATGTGCTCGATCTGATACTTCTCCGGCTTGCCGGTCACATCGAAGTCGAGGAGCTCCAGATTGTGCAGATGCAACTGTTTGCGGTACTCAACGAGGTAATCAGCGACAATGTCACGGAATTCCTCTTTGACGGACTCGGCGAGGCGTAAGCGACGAAATTCGGGCAGGCTCTCATCATCTTTGCGTGCGGCAATACAAACTTCGGCTGTACAGGTATCGATTTCCAGGTTGAGAATATCTTGCAGTGCTTGAAAGTATTCGGCTTGAGCCACTGTCATATAATTTTTGTAACCTTCTTCTCCAGGTACACATTGTCACTGATCTCGACATAGCGAAGGATTCTATTCGGCCGTATGCCCTGATGCCCAATCAGATAGTGCGACACATCGTCGCTCTCAATCGTGATCTCGTACACATGCCATCCAATCAAGTTCAGCATCGGGTTAATATAGATCATATTGGAATTGACGTAAAGAACGAGCAACACTCCAACGAAGATCAATATAGCCGCCACCTGCTCAGGGGTAGCCAGCGGGAACGTAACGAACGGAATCAGGTAACTCGCGATATAGCTTACCACATTTTCATCCCGTTTTTCAACTCCTGTAATCTTTGCCTGTGACACGCCGCCTCTATTCATACGCCCGTAAATGTAAAGATAGGTAACCAGCAGACTGAGGATGCCAAACGCGAGAATGCCCACTGCCCACGAGAAATTTGCTCGCCACAACAGTATGCTATAGATCAGCATCAATGGAAAGTACGAGCTGAAAAATAGCATACAGCGAACAAACAGGCTGGGCATGTCTAGATCCCCTCCGCAAAGGCGTTGCTGCCTCTTCCGTAGAATGTACCTTATGATTGATCAACTGGCAACAAAGAAGCTGCGATAAGGCAAGAAGTACCAATATATGTAAAGCTAGTTCAGAGTAGCAGTATGTGAATGGTTCTACTGCTATGATAAAGGTAATGCTAATTGAGTTGCGTCGATTGACTCTGGCTGTGTTACGATAGAGATAGCTTGTTGTTCCTCTGGTTCTATAACTTCTGGGATTTTGATATCCAGTGCCTCAACGTCAATCTCACCTGATATAAGTTTGGGGAGTAGCATATCACGAGTATGACGGAGATTAGCATTTTTGTTGAGAAGATTATTAAGCATATTCCGCAACAAGGAAATTTTCTTCTCGAAGCTTTCTAAAACATCTTTACTAGGTATAGTTAAGTTGACATCAGTAATAACACCTGCGCTGGCACTTTTTCGTGTTGTCCCTGTACTTGCTCCTGTTATATAATTTTGATATTTCTCGGAGTTAAGAAAGTAGAGAAGATAGTAAGAAGAAATAGATGGCTGCGTAATTTGTAAACGAATAAGATAAGATGCAAAGATCGCATCTATTTCTTTCTCAACGATTCCCACTTTACCTGGATCAGCCATACGAATTATTATTATATCTCCTACGACTAGCTTATACTTTATGTAATCATTTTCATCTATAGTACAGTAAGGGACTAAATCCCATTGTATATAAGATGTCTTGTTGATATCCATACCCCGTAGAAATTTAGGTCCAATTTCGATTTCGCTGGCTGATTCTGTGTAACCATATTGTGTGCTTACCAACTTTGATAATTTCTCTATACTCCAACTTTCTGGTTTCTTGCCTACTTCTGACTCCACTATCTTATTCTTCTCATACCCCAGATAACGGAAATGCACAAACCATTCCTGGTAGATTGCTTGTGCCATCTCTTCCAGGATAACAATACGTCGTGTGTTGTTCTCGATAAGATCGTCATAGGTTGAGAGGATAGTGGCGATTTTATGTTGTGCGATTAGAGAGGGCCAACGTATAGGTAACAGATGAATGTGATTGCGATTTAAGGTTGGGTTAGAAGCACCGACATCAAAATTAGCTAAATTTAATGTACCGAGGAAATAATAAGTAAATTTGGGCGAATTACCATGAAAGTCTTTTACCCACAAAGTAGTGTCATGAGGCCAGTAGCCTTCTCCAACATAAAAAACAGTTCCTAAACTTCCTTTTCGACCAATGATTACACCTGGACCTTTGACTTTTGCCGTATCATGATAGCTATTAATACCACTAGATGAGATTACCGGCACAGGCCCTTGTTTTTGCTCTTTTTTTGTTATATCGAAGCCACGTTGTAATGTGAGAACGTCACCGAGCAAACAAGATTTCCATTTAGGATTCATGCTTTACTCCCTCCAGTAACATCGTCATGTTCTCACTTATTCTCTTTTCTAGTCCGTAGCCCTCGATGTTTAGTTGTTCCAATTCCTCGTTTAGCTCTTCCAAACGCTCTTTGAAATCAAAGTCTGCAAACTCTTTCTCCGCGATGCTTACATAGCGCCCAGGGTTAAGGCTATGGCCTTGAGCTTCGATCTCTTTCAGCGTAGCTACTTTACATAATCCAGGTACATCAGCATATATTTTATTCAGAAATGTCTCTTCTAGTAATTTTCCACTGCCGTTAGTTATTTCTACATTTTCCCCTCTGTAGAGACGCACAATGTTAGCTATAAATTCAATCTGCTCAGGAGCAAAATCGCGGTGGGCGCGATCGATCTGGTTATAAATATGGCGAGCATCTATAAAGAGTACTTTATTCTCTCGTTCCGTTCCGACCTTACCTTTATCAAAGAACCAGAGTGTGCATGGCAGGGTGACGGTATAGAAGAAATTGGAACCGATGGAGACGATAACATCCACAACCTTCTTTTGAAGGAGCTGACGGCGAATATCTAATTCTGAGTTGCGTGCATCACTGGCTGAGTTAGCCATGACAAAGCCTGCGCGTCCTTTGTTGTTAAGAGCGCTGTAAAATAGTTGTATCCAGAGATAGTTGGCGTTGTCTGTACGGGGCTGACCAAAGGGATAGCGTCTGGTTTCTCCTACTAGCTTGGTTTTATCTACTCCACTGACGTTGAAGGGAGGATTGGCCATGACGAAATCGAACTGTCCCCAGAGGTCGTGAAGCTGTCCATAGTTGCTATTGGTGAGTGTGATCTTGCCAGAAAGTCCATTCACAGCCAGGTTCATGCGGCACAAACGTACCGTCTCTTCCATGATCTCCTGGCCCCAGATAGAGACATCATCTTCGGGACTGCGCGAGTGATTGCGTACAAAGCGGGCGCTTTGCACAAACATACCGCCAGAGCCACAGGCAGGATCAAAGATGCGCCCTTCAAATGGCTCAATGATCTCCACGATTAGTTTAACGATAGAGGTTGGAGTAAAGAACTGGCCGCCGCGCTGCCCCTCGGCCATCGCGAACTTGCCCAGGAAATATTCGTAGATCTTGCCAAAGACATCACCCTCGATATCAAAAGAGATACTGTCCAGCGCCTTGAGGAGAGCAAAAATACTGCTATTTTCGAGGCGGGTGAAGCTTCTGGGAATGGCACCCGTTAAATCATCATTTTTTTCTTCAACGACGCCCATTGCATCATTCAGCGTCTTGCCCATATTTGTGCTTTCGGGCAGCTTCAGGAGCTCGTCGAACTGAGCGTGTTTGGGAAGGACAAGTGCGCCGCGCGCTCTATAGTCATCGTCGGTGATCTCGTAGCCTTCTGGTTTCTCAGCTTTTATCTCGACGGTCGCATTTTTGAAGCGCTCGCTCGCAAAGCGGAGGAAGATGAGTCCAAGCACCGGTTCCGAGTATTCCGAGGCTTTCAGGCCGGAGTTGGCGCGTAGATCATCTGCGATGGACCACAAGCGTTTCTCTATCTCGTCCAGTTTCGTTGCCATGTCGGGTCCTTCTAGAAATATAAGATGAGCCTCACTGCTCTCTATAGAACGCAGAAGTTCAGCATAAAGAAAGTGAGTTCTATTTAAATATACATAACAGTATAACAAAGAGTCGTCGATAGATATAGTGGCTAGTGACTTATTATACGAAAGTTGCCATAGACATTCATATTTTCGTGTGTACTTATCTGGAGTTGTGGACCGAATACAACGTCCCTCGTGATATAATCGAAGCCAACCCTGATCATTCGACTATCTTCTGTAAGCCTGCTGCAAAAAGGAGGGATGCTATGAGCTCTTCAAGCATGAACGATGAGACAAATGGAGGCTCCGTAGGAACGGTGCCGGGGAGAGCAGCGGAACGCACGAATGGTGGCTTTGTACGGAGTATTAAGTTGCCGACGGCGATCGCGATCAATATGACCCAGATGTGCGGCATCGGGCCGTTCATTACCATTCCTCTGATGGTGGCGGCCTTCGGCGGACCACAGGCTATTCTCGGTTGGATCGCGGGAGCAATATTGGCGCTGGCCGATGGCTTGATCTGGGCGGAGCTTGGCGCGGCTATGCCTGGAGCTGGCGGAACGTATATCTACCTGCGCGAGGCTTTTCAGTATCGGACCGGCCGCTTGATGCCCTTCATCTTTACCTGGACGGCGGTGCTCTTCATTCCACTGATCATGTCTACTGGTATCAATGGATTGGTCTCGTACCTGGGCTACCTGTGGCCCAATATGAGCTGGTGGCAGATCGATCTCGTCTCGTTCGCGCTGGTTGGCCTTGTCCTCTTCGCCCTCTATCGGCGCATCGAGTCGATCGGCATCCTCGCCAACATCTTGTTTGGCATTATGCTGATCTCCATCGGTACCGTGATCGTTGCCGCGCTCACCCATTTTCATCCATCGCTGGCCTTCAACTATTCAGCGAACGCCTTCACGCTGGACAGCCACTTCTTTGCCGGGCTGGGCGCGGGCCTGATCATCGGCATCTATGATTATCTTGGCTATAACACGACGGCATACATGGGGGCGGAGATGCGCAATCCCGGCCGCGTCATCCCCTGGTCTATTATCATCTCGATCGGGGGCATGATGCTGCTCTACCTGTGCCTCAACGTTGGCGTCCTGGGCGTCGTGCCCTGGCAGACGGTGGCGAAATCAACCTCCGTAGCTTCTCTCGTTTTGGAGACCGTGTGGGGCAGAGGCGTCTCAAGTGTCGTGACGGTCCTGATCCTCATCACTGCCTTCGCCTCAGTCTTTACTGGACTGCTGGGCGGTTCGCGCGTTCCGTATAACGCGGCCCGCGATGGCGTCTTTCTGCGGCAGTTCGGTCGCTTGCATCCACGCTATCACTTTCCGCACGTCTCTCTCATCGTCATGTGCGTTATCACTGCCCTGGCCTCCATTCTGCCCCTGGGCACAATCATCGCCATGCTCACCGCCGCTATTGTAATCGTGCAGGCTTTGGGACAGGTGGCCGCGCTAACAATCCTACGGCGTCGGCAGCCTGATCTGAGGCGTCCCTATCGCATGTGGCTCTACCCGCTCTTCAGCATTCTCGCACTGATTGGCTGGGTCTACGTCTTTATCGCCGCCGGGCTGAATGGAACTCAGTTTATCCTGCCGATCTGGACGAATCCGATGCTGCTCGCTCTTGGATGGGCGCTGCTCGGCGTTCTCGCCTTCCTCCTCTGGGCCCGTTTCGTCGAACACACCTGGCCCTTTGGTCCCAAAGAAATCAAGGAAGAGTACCGGGAGCAGCCGGTCGTCGAGACCGAGGTGTCGGCCTGATTGTAGTAAAGAGGAAGAGATAAATTCATGGTACTGCTTTGTCAAGCTTGATGGTGTCCCGAAAGCGCGAGTCGTTGGGTGGATTTCGGGGCAGGCAGAGGAGGCGGGCGAGGTCTACGGACGCGATAGAGCAAGGAGGGGAGCGTGTCGGTAAGGGCTTTGCAATCTGGTCCGTACGCCCTCTCGCGCTAAAGGGCAAGGGACAAAAAAGATGCTATGATGTTTGACAGAACAGTACTGCACGAATCTTCCATCTAATCAAATACACCCCGATCTGATAAAGGTTCGAGGTGTATTTGTACATGCAAAAATACAAACTCAGTAAGTGATGAGTGGTTTCACAATATTATCTTCCTTCGTGGTCATGAGTTGGAAGGCGTGTTCAACTTCTGTAAAGGGGAAGCGATGTGTTGTCATGGGCGTTGGATCGATACGCCCCATTTCAATGAGTCGCAGCAGGCGTGTCATACGCTCACGACCGCCGGGGCATAGCGCGGTTCGAATTGTCTTATCGCTCATTCCTAGCCCAAAGGCCGCCAGCGGTATTTGCAGCGTCTCCCCCGCCTCGCCATGATAGCCGATGTTGGAGATCGTGCCACCCGGTTTCGTGGCTCTAACGCAGTTCTCAAACGTTTGTGGCGCACCCAGCGACTCGATAGCTGAGTCCGTGCCTTCGCCTCCGGTGAGATCCATGATCTGCTGAACAGGATCGCCTTTGGTGGGATCAACGACAATGTCCGCGCCAAACCTTTTCGAGAGTTCAACGCGGTTGGGCCTGGACTCGACGGTAATGATGAGCCCGGCACCGAGCAGCCTTGCTCCAATCGTCGCGGATAAACCAACCGGGCCCTGAGCAAAAATCGCGACTGTGCCTCCTGGCGGAATCTGTGCGTGCTCTGCCCCGACTAATCCTGTGGATAGCATATCCGTTGTGTAGAGCGCTTGCTCATCGGAGAGAGCATCTGGAATGTGCACGAGATTAAAATCGGCATCATTCACATGGAAATACTCGGCCATATTTCCATCCTTCTGCACCGTGAACTTGTAGCCGCCGAGCATCCCGCCGCACTGCGAGGTAAATCCTCTCTGACAATATTCACATGCTCCGCATGGAGTGATTGCATTGACGGCCACCCGGTCACCTTCCTTGAACCTCGTCACATCACTGCCCACTCGATAGACCACGCCAACACTTTCGTGTCCCAGCCCTCTGCCCTCTGGAACGGGGATAACACCCTTGACGGTATGGACGTCGGAAGTGCATATAAGCGAGGCGGTTGTGCGAATGACGGCGTCACGTGGTCCAGGCTCTGGAATGGGCTTCTCAATGACTCCCACCTTCCCAACACCCTGGAAGACCAATATCTTCATCGCCATTTTCATGCTCCTTTTTTACTACTTTGTAATCAGGCAAAACCTGGCAAAACAAATGCTCTATGCTAAGAGGTAGCGTTTGAACCACTCTACGGCGGGTGGGGCTGACTGCGAGAGTCCGGGTTCGGTATAAGCGTCAAAGTGCCGCCCCTGCATAATCACAAGAGATTTGGGCTCCCGTGCTTGTTCATAGGCGGCGACCGCGAGATCTGTCGGCGTTAACGTATCATTGCTTGCAACGAGCATTAGCAGGGGAGTGGGGGAGATCCGGTGAATGTTCGCGGCCGGATTGTACTCTAAAAACTTCTCCAACGACTCTAGCGTGACCTTGTTGCGCCAGTTGGGTGCTACCGTCTCGCCCACACGGGTAAACCATTCGTAGGATTCGGGTGTGGGAAGGACGGATGGTTCACCCTCTGGAGCGACCACCGCCGCGTGGTTGACTCCCCCTTCCTTATAGCGCTGGACGCGATCGTGGGCCAACGACTCAACAAACTGCGCAAAGACATCCGGGCGCATAAGCCGCTGCGCATTCTCCCAACCATTGACGAGCGGAACCTGTGCCACAGCGGCTTTGATGCGCTTATCAAAAGCGGCTAAGTGGAGCACATGCGCCCCGCTGTAGGAAGATCCCCACACACCGATGCGGGAAGCATCGACTTCGGGCTGAAGCGACACCCAGGTGATTCCATTCTGATAGTCCTCAATCTGCTCAGCCGGAATCAGCCGTCCGCGCGGCTCACCCTCAGAATCGCCAAAGTAGCGATAGTCGAAAACCAGAACCACGAGACCAGCATCCGCAAACTTCTCCGCAAAGTTTGCCAGGTACATCTCTTTAACCGCGCTAAATCCGTGTGCCATAACAACTGCCGCTCGCCTCTCGCCACTGCCCAGATTATTCGGCACATACAACCAGCCCTTACACGTAAGCCCCTGACTAAGAAAGGTTACATCTCGCCTCATCGCGACACCTCTTCAAGAAATACTAAGGAAACGACTGGCCAGCAGTCTATCTGTCATCAATGACGAAGCCGCTGCTACGCTACAGCCCTTTTGAGGTTCAACATACGTGTATCTTAAAAATAGGTAACCCTCTACAAGTATAAGAATCGAATGATGGAAGTCAAGGGGTATACTAATGCACGAATTTGTGGTAATTGGCTTACTCTGATTCAAAAAAGAGAAATCCTATGATTGAGTGTCTAGTATTGTAATTTTAAGCCTTACCTTCAATTTCATTAACTGGCGAGATTGTGCCAAGCTGATCGATTGCTGTGACACGATATTCGTCAAATACGTTTTCTATCACATCGTCAAGAATATCTGAATGATTTATTTGATAGCATAATTTTTTCCCAGTTAAAGCATGTGTAAGATGTTTCTCATTTCGACTATCTTCTGCATTCCTATTTTCAAGAACATCTGACGCAATTTCTAACATACGTTTCGCTCCAGAAGGCCAGTTTTGGGGAGAGCGTCTTGTAAATTGTGAGAGAAGATTTTTGTCGTGAATGAGGCAGGAGATAATAGTGACACCACGCCTCTTAAGAAGATTTGCTGATATCATAACTTCCGTTTCTTCTAGAAACTCTCCATCTGAGATAATGATCAACACTTTGTTGTGATCTTTGTAGGATTCGTCAACAAATCGTATCGCAGCCTAGTCTAATGCTTGACGGAAGGGAGTAGAACCAAACATGACTGCCTCAGAATACACATGTCCTTCAACAACGTCCGGAAGGATATTTGATAGAGTAGTAAGTGGCCGTATCACTTCACGAGTGGAGGCTAGGCGAATCCAATCTGAAAAGCTCTCCTTAGCTTGACCGTCAAAATGCTGGGCGAACATGTCATAAACTGTAGTTTCTATATGAGGCTTCAGAATGTCCCAGCCGAACTTTTGGATAAATCGTTCGGTGAGTCGTTTCACCTCTTTGATGTCAATCTTAGCAGATATACGTTGTTGTGCAGACAGCAATTTCTGTATATGGATTGCTAACACTAGCTTGATACTCTGCCTCACGTCTGCATCGAGTTCTCTATAAATTTGTGTAGCTATCGAAAAAGCACGTTTCTCGTCAAGGTCATCAACAATTTCTGCTGCTGTGAATCCGAGTGTGAAGGCTTGTAGCGTTGAGGCTGTGTATGATTGTACAAATTCCTCAAGATGTCGCTGAATTAATGATGTGTACTTTGCTTTATTCTTTGTAAAATCTCTATTTATTTTTTTGAAAATCTCATCAGCATATTGAGCTGATGCAACCTGCGATGTAGTCGTGATATATTCTTCCATATTCGCAACTTGTACCGTAAGAAGCTGAGAGAACCAATGAAATCCATGAACAAATTCTTGACGAGATAGATTGTATAAGAGACCTTGATGATACTTATGCATCGCGGAGTCATATAATCCTTCTTGCAAATATTCTACCAGTTGAGCAAATACGTTCTCAGCGATCATGGACTGATCAAGAATACTTTCTGTGCACTGGCGCCATTTCTGATCCAACCTTTCTTTAAAATCTATCTGTTTCTCTTGGCTAGGAAGCATTTCATTCAACGCAAGAAGATCGCAAATTAAATCAGTCAATTCAACCCGTGAGTTCTTACCCTTCGGTAGACTTTGTTGAGTAGTTGAGATGATTCGATTTATGTCTATGGGATATCGGAAGCCTAACCCTAGACAAAACATATCGATGCTACCAAGTGTATCCTTTTGTATTCTGCAGCGCTGCTGCTCTTCTTTAATTTTTCTGTTTAAAGTCTCTCTAATTATCTCGATACGTGGTAATCTTTTGCCATCTTTGTTGCGCCAGCTCTCACGCATCGAGTCTGAAACATCAATTATCACTCCTAATAAAACTCGAGAGCCTGGTTGAGGAGAAAGCGAAACATTAGGGGAAAGAGTCATAATTTACCATCCTCTCGGTAATGAGTGCGCTGCTTCCGAATCTTCAATCATACTTAGTGTTACCTGGACAAATTCTTTGAGCACGTCAGAGTGATTTAGTTGGACAAAAAGCTTGGGATTTGGATAAATGGTCCGGCTTTTTTGAAGAAGGTAACGACGTACTTCAGGAAGATCTCCCATTGTCGAGGATAAGTTAAACATTAATTGTGCCTCTGGTCCCCATTGTGGGTCTGCTTTGTTAAGCAGTACGCGAGGATCAGCTATATCTTGATCGCTAATGAAGCAGGAAACAATGTTTATCCCCATTGATTGTAGCTTTTTGGCAAACGGTAGAGGATCAATATCGGTAAACTTTCCATCTGATATGAGAAAGAGTATAGATTGCGTCTCACTCTCTCTCGATTGAAGTTCGCGTTGAAATCGGTCTACCAGCGATACAAAAACTTCTTTCACTGAAGTATTGCCAAAGATGAGTTCCTTTGCGTTGTCAAACGTTATTTCGCTTGACTCCCACATCTGTGCTACTTCTTCAAAAGGAAGTGTCGTATCTCCTATTTCGCTTGCTCGCATCTCTATTATCGGCTGCTTGTCACCAAGTAGCCTCTTGGCAATAGCTCTCTTTCCAAGTTCTTGGGTAAGATCTTTTCCAAATGATAATATCCCACCCAGACCCAGGCTTTTAATAACGTCTCCGGTTCCTGCATACCCTTTGTATTTTGCTTGAATTTCTTGTTCATATTTTTCTTTGTATTCTTCGATAATATCTTTAGTAAGAGTTTCGCGACCTGCTTTTATTAGAGAGAGTAAGTCGCAAACAGGCATAGTGCGAAATCCAAATCCGTAGACAAACAGGTCAAGAGAAGTTTCAATCTTTCTAGTATGACTCTCATGGATACTACTACGTGTATTAGCAATAAGGTCAGTTAGTGACTGATCGAGACTCCGTAGACGACTCATATCAGTATGAGCGGTATTACGAATACTCTCATTCATGGAACCGGAAAGGTCGATAGCAAACCCTACAAGGAACTTTCCAGCTTTAAGATATGTTCTCTCGGAAGCATTTCTTTGTTCCTCTTCTTCATTAGATTCGTCAGAAAATTCCTCTCCTTTTCGTATAAGCTTAGGAAGCTTAGTCTCTAGAGATACTTCCGATTGAATACTAGAGATTCCCTCTTCATACGCAAAATCCATAGTATGTCCTGCGACCAATGCATCATAGAATCCGACAGAAAATGCGGTCGCGACACCATCAGTAATTGGTCCATCCATAGCTACAGTAAAAGGCACAGAAGAGGCAAGTAGACGACCTTGAAGAGAAGAGTAGCAAGCATTTAAAATTACGCATTCAATAGAAGGGTATCGCTGAAAAATTGCTGCTAAGGTTAAGGGATTAATAATATGTTGTCCTCCCTTATCATTGGCGAGAATTAATCCTCTGCTGCTACCGTGTCCGGAGATATGAATTATTTGAAATGGTTGTTCGAGTAATTTTCTTCGCAAATCGCGTATTGTTGTTGCTTGAAGAGTATCAATATTAATAGTTTCGCGATATTTACCGCGTTCAAGAGATTGTCGTATTTCTCGTGCCTCTATATCAAGTTGAAGTCGATCAGTACTTGATGGATTGGCAAAGACAATGAGAACGTTTATCTTCTTGCTTTTCATCTGAATCAACCTGTCCTCTAAAATTGCGCTGTTTCGCATCACTAATAGTGGTACTATGTGAAGTGTAGTAAGTCAATATGAACCTATATCTTATTACACGTTTTTAAAAGGGCATAGTAAAATATGATATAAGGCTTCATTCAGCAATAAAGAGTGCATTAAATGCTGTACTGGCCACTTTCTGCAATACTATTAGTGCTTTAGAGATCGTTTGCCACATCCATGATGTATTCTAAATAGTGGTGAATGAAAAAACGAAGATTTTATGTTTATTCAAGATGATAAACGGGTGTAGCGAGCAATCAAATATCTGGTATTTGAGGACACTTATTTATGCGAGTTGTAGGGGTCCAAGTTTGAACCAGGATCGCAACTGTACTAACATTAACTAAAAATGAAATTCTGATCAAAAAAAATAGAAACACAAAACACGTAGAAAGCGTTTTGTGTTTCTCCTGAAGGCATCAGATGATAGAACTATTCTATTTTATTGTATCTTTAAAATAAAGTTTTACAATTTTAGTTGGAGATTGAGCACGAAATAGGAGTGCTTAATCTCCAACTAAAGTTTTACAATTTCCAAGAGGGTAGTAAGAAAAGGCTTTTTATTGCTTGGTTGCTTAAAATAAAGATTTACACTTTCAGCTAAAATCTCCAATATGTTAACAAGTGTATCAAATAGTTAGAATACAAATTTCACAGTTGTTGCTCTCCTGGTAAACTGAATCAAATATGGCTCTAGCTCTCTCTGATGATCGAAGCTCATTGCGAATAGTAAAGGTGAAGGATAAGCTTATTTTTGAAAGCCCTCATGTTTTGAGCATAAAGAAATTGCTTCTCATTGTTTTATTGATGTGCTTATCACCTAAATTGCGCAAGAGCTAGTCTTCGCGTCATTTACTAACTATTCAGCCGATTAATTTCCTATCATCTTCTTAAAAACGAGGCTTTGAAAATACTGGAGTGGAATAACGAAATGCAGTTGGGATGCTTTCCGACAGGAGGGGATTATCCCCAACCTAAAGTGGTCTCTTCTATCGTGTCCAAACCTACTCACATTTGTCTATCTTTTACCATGTTAATGCTAACTGCTGTGCTTCCTGATCATTCGTGTTACTTCGGCCTGGATTGATCTTCCTTGTTGATCGTCTAAACGAGCGAGGAAACAAATTCTTGTAACTGCTGGTCTCCTTTTACGAGGCACAAGGTCCGCAATATAGGAGAGTGCTTGAAAGCCAGAGGCAACTGCAAAGCGTCCTCAATCAAGGCCCAACTACTCGCTTCATGTTCTACGCTTATTTTTATTTGTTGTTCTACATGCGTTATGCAAAAATATATCCAGTTAATACCCTCAGTGCCTTTATGTATAAAAGGAGAGATGCCGAAAAGCTTGATAGCTATCATTTCTAAATCCGTCTCTTCTAATGCTTCTCTCTGGGCAGCTTTAAGAGGGTTTCCCCCATCTATTTCCCTTACATATCCGCCGATTAGTTCCCAGAATCTAGCTTGTGGATCTTTGTAACCAAGTATGGCATAGGGATTTGAGCTTCGTTGTAGTAGTAGAACTTTGTCTTTTCGCCTCAATAGAGGATCTTTCGATGCAAAGAAACACGCAATTGTTATCGTTTGTATTGGAATTTGTCGATATTTCCTAAAATCATCTAGCTCTTCTCTAATAATTTGAAATGGCATAAGACATAGGACTCCTTTAAGCCTCTCCGTTCTCCAAATAATCACTTACCACCTCTGCAATGCGCATTAGTATCATTTCCTGTGCATTATGGTCTAAGGAACTGAGTGGGCTATCAGGTGAATTTACTGACTGAAAGATAGCTAATTTACTTCTTTTAAAAAGACAAGGGGAAAGAATAATAGGAATAATAATTGTTCCACTAGAGCTAGCATTTGACAAAAGCTTTGGCAATTTATGTTTGATAACAAAATCTGAGGCCAGAAAATCTGCACTAACTAGCACTAATGCCACTCTTGCAACATCTAGAGCTTCTTTGAATTTGTCCTCCCAAACCACATTTGCTGTAATTTTCGTATCAGCCCAAAGATCTATAACTTCCTCTTGTTCTATAGGTTTCAAATGCACTTGCAATCTGTTCAACCATTGAGTATCCTTGTGACTGTAACTAATAAAAACCTTGCATTGAGCCAGGGAAGTAACTTTGCCCATTTCCTTAGCTAACTGAGAAAAACGTGTTTTTTTCAGATAAAAAATGAGCTGAGGATCATCAGCTACTAATGTTGCTACTTTCTGATCAAAAAAAATGAAATATTTGCTTACAGGGTAATCTTGATATAAGTCGTCTATCCATTTCTCATTGATGAAGTGATCGATACCTAATGTAAGATCTGGTCGCTGTTTTTTCAACACAGATAAAGAAAGAAGACCTTCCTCAGAGCGAGCCAATTCCTCTAATAATCTTAAAGTAATAGAGTTTCTTGGCCCACCCAGATGAGCAAATTTGTGAAGTGTTTCATCAAACTTCATCGACAGATCGGCCATTACACTGGCAATTGCTGTTTTTATATCGTAACTAACCCATCTTAGTTGTGCTTGGGCTTCCACGATTTCTTCAAGAGAACAAATAGTATAGCAAATATATTGCGCAATGTTGAGGCTCCCACTAGCAGCCCTAACAATCTCGGCTTTCTCATCAAAACGAATATTTAGCGCCTTCTCACCTTTTTCAATCATCGTTTGGACATCGTAATCGCTTATCCTACCCAAAGAAAATATATCTATACGAGTAGCAAGATCGAAAGATAAGCTTACTAATTTATGCCGTGTATAAGGTATACCAACAACCACTAACTTTTTTGACTCAGGTTCAATATCGGCAAGATATTTCAGGTAGTCAACCACACTTTGTCTCAGTGCTTCATCAAGTCGATGAAAATCATCAATAACAACAGTTCCCTTATGCCACTGTTGCAACGTCTGAATTTCCTGGATATGTTCTGGAAAGCGAGCGCTTAATACTTTTACAGGTGTGAACTGCGTTTGAGATGAAAGCACAAGTTCTTCAATGGCTTTCTTGACAGCTGTTGTTTTCCCAATTCCCGATGGTCCCTCGATTACTACACCACGTCCTGGTTTGGCAATAGCAAACTTCAATAGCTTGAAATTTGGATATTCCACAAAGGTAAAACCGGGGGTTCCTGATTTTACAAAAACCTCATCAAATTTGAGTCTCATCGATAAAGAAGACATGCTTGTAGTTGAAGTAGAATGTTGAGTTACAAGCTTTTGACATATGTCTCGGATGCCTTCTACTATATCCGAAAATCCATCTGCAGGGCTTGTCCATTCCGTCAAAGGTTGGCCACTCTTAGGCAGGGGCTTTAACTCGACTAATGGACTATTTTTCCAGTCTGCTGTACTCAATATGACAGGAATACCTATTACTTTGTTTTCGCTAAGGCGCCTTAATATGGTTCGTGCTTCCACAGTAAAAGCATAATCAGATCCCATATAATCGGGGGTAATTAGAAAAAGAACAATGTCAGAATTCAGCAAATTCATATTAATGGTTTCTGCCCAAATATCTCCTGGATGAATTTGAGAATCGTCCCATGTCTGAAGGTATCCTTGCTGTACTAAAATAGTAAGGTGCTTTTTCAACTCTTCTAGCCAAGGTCTATCTTTGCGTGTATAAGAAAAGAATAATTTTAATGGTTTTTGAGGATTATTCTGCTGTTTATTCATAATATACTGCTCCTGAGATTTTCGATCACCTCCAAGGTCTTGATGTACTTGGTATCTGCTTTCCTCATTCAGGAAGGTGCCCTTTAATTGCTCAGGTGAACGCAGCCCCTTTTTGCTCTTCGCAATGATTATTTTACCTTGCTGCTTCTCTACATGCTTCACAGGTGTTTGATCTTGTTCCACTTGTCGTACCTGATGATAGGTGTAATCATATAGTTCGTCTATATCAATATTCCCGTCTCCATCATAATCAGCATCACCTGTTTCTAGACCCTGGATAAGATACTTTGTAAAAACTGATAGATATAAGCCTTGAATCTCATCCTTGACTTCCCATGCAACCTCAGTAGCACCCGATGCTGTGAGAGTTACTCTTCCTCGTGCTGAAGTCCGTTTGATAATAGGTTTGTTATTTGTTTCTCCTTTTGCTCTACGAAGAGCAGCTCCACTGTAACAACAATCCAGTATGAGTATTTTTTGCTTCGCGTTACTTGCCTCCATCATCTCATAGATTGTTGTGGAAGAGATGCCAGTCGCTACTGGGCTTTCATGATGTGTATCTTTTCCAGCGACATAAAATGAGCCAGTATTGGATGTAACAGCTCCATGACTGGAGAAGTACAACAACAACATATCAACTGCTTCTTCCCCTTTGAAGACCCTCTCGATCTGCTTCTCAATAGTAGATTTTGGTTCATTGATTAGAAAAGGGAGTATCTCGAATCCGCCCACATTGGGATCTTCAAGAACCTTTGCTAGTGACTCTACATCAGTTAGAGGAGCATGAAGAGACGTATATTTTTCATCTTCAAATATATTATTCGCAATAAGCAGAGCTAGTCTACGACCCATATGTGTATCACTTCCATGATTCTATCTCTATTTAAAGAACACAACACACAATGAGAGATAATTTAGTGGTTTTCTTTTCCTGGTTCAAGCGCGTCCATGACTGTTTGAATATGCTTCTTTGCTTCATCCGGGCCTAGTACCAGCGGATACTCTACCTCAATGGAGCGTCCATCTTTGTCTGTAACCTTGGCCTTTAAAACATGATTCTGGCCTCGTAGTGACCACGCTTGCAAAAACTCCAGAAGCTTGGGAAGAACTGCCTGGACGACGATAATTCCTAACGCTCCCCAAGTAATAGGATCCAGCCCCTTGCTTCCAGGCTGGAGTGTGCCCTCGTTTAGAAGAGCAATCGAATCGATAGGCAAATTCTTCAATTCAGTCATCAAGATCTGCGTGAGCCTATCCAAACCATCTCTATCAGAATCTCCTATTATGCCAAGTTGTATCGTTACATTGATATATTCTTCATTGAATAGCATAGGTGCCCCTTTCCTCTTCTTACTCCTCTGCTCTATTCATTTTCTTGCATATTATACGCCTTTTCCCTTGCTCTAGTATAGAGGCGTGCGACGCCTAATCTTACGGAGCGTTTCCTATCCAGTAAGGAGAAGAATTGTCGAGTTAACTCCTGAAGGACTGGTTTCTAAAACGTTACTACTGACAACGTCTTATTGACACTTAAATCTTGCCACGAAGTCATAGATGGCATTACTGTTTAATAGTTTCGTTCCCGATTAAAACCAGCCTGGGACTGGCTTATGACCTGTTACATTGCAACGATAGCGTACCATCTGCAAACTTGCTCCAAATTGCTCAGCAATCTCATTGTAGGTCATGCCATGTTGAAATGCCCAGTCGAGACCTTTGGCCGTGATTTGTAGACAGCCACCTAGATAAGCTGCTTCTTTCTCATCGTCTGCACGATACTCGCGCACAGCAAACCCTTCTGCCATTTGTCGTAAACGAATCGGTCGGTGGCCGAACAAGAGATGAGACAGTTCATGCATGATATCTGACTCGTGTCGTGTGGGCGCATGGGTTGGATTATAGAGAATAAGATGTCTACCCTCACCGATTGGGATCGTGATACCAGACCAACCTGCGTCTTCTTGCAATAAGCATAGAAGTGTCTGCTCATCTAGCTCTGGTACTTGCGTTGGACTGATTACGCGAATCTTCAAATGCTGAGCTAATCGTCGAGATGGGAGTGGGTCATAGGCATACAAATTCAATGCCCTACGCCAGCGTATCCCTTCATTCTCGCACCAATCCTTTACACTTCTCTTCAAATCTCTCATCTATTCCAGCTCTAATTTCCCTTCAGTTGCAGCTTTATAGGTAGCTTTCATAACCCTGGCTAGTGCAACTGCTGTCTGAGGATCTAGTTCTTTATCTGCACGGAGATATCCCTCAATACGATCCATAGCACTTATTTTTGTCTCTCCCTGCTCATCTTCCTCTTTAATGAACTCCTCAGATGAGACTTGTAGCCAATCACAAATGCGCAAGAAGGTATCCATGTCCGGTACTTTGCCATTCTCAATCCGAGATAGCGTCGATGGACTAACCTCGCCTATTTCCTGAGCAATTTCACGTAATCCGCGATTTTCACGTTTTGTTTTGATGAGAGCTGCCAAATACTGGGTATCTAATCTTTTGGTCATAGGTTCCCCCATTTGGGCTAATTTTTAGAAACACTGTTTCACATATTGCACAATCGAGAAAAATGCTGTATACTCTCTAGTGTCTCACACATGAAACATTGTAGCACAATTAGTACAAAAGATCAAGTTGAAGAAAAGGAGCAATCAATGAAGAAGTCATTACCAGAAAATCTCTTTCCCTATCTGGTTTTAGGCTTGGCAAAATACACCGAGAGCCCAAGAAAATACCCCTATCCTGCAGAGTTGTCTTATGCTATGCATCATCTAGCATTAACTATGGTTTCGGCTTTTCCCAAAACAATTACAGATCTCTTTGAGCTTTTTTCTCTGCCGCTTGACCAATGGTGGCCTGATGAGAAATTGCCATCTGGGATCGATCCACGCTTTGAGTTGCTTTACGACGGTGAATTGGACGAGCAGCTCGTTGAGTTTTTACTTGAATACAAATTCCCAGCAGAGGCAACCCTTCAAGATATACAGGTGATCCTTGATAATCAGTTGATGGTCAATATACTCAACACGGCTAGAAATGCGTCCATTACGGACTCTGTAGGTGCTAACAGCGAATATGTTGCTATTAGACAATATGTGATTACGAATCCTTGGACCTCTAGTGAAGCCCTTCGACGACAATTCCGCAATCTTCATTACATCAAGATCCAGGATGTCGGAGCACTGTATCAAGACAGCCGTTCACTTGACCCCGTGCTACTTTATCAACGATCAGGGATGCCGGAAGCACGCTATTGGAACTGTATGGTGTGTGGTCCACTTTATTATCGTAATAATCGCCTGGGAAGTATCAAGCCAAATGCATGTGCTGGACGGTGTCCTGGTTCGCGAGGTTGGCAGAATCTTGATCCTCTCAGTAATACTCTTGTGTTGAAGCGCGGTCTCCATTTACGTACTCACATACCAGGAATTACCGAGATTCAGCTCTATCATTGGCTCAACCAGGAGATACAATCAACACTGCCAATGTTACAACAAGTTGTTTTATGGCCGGGAGTTGATCGTTATGATCTTCTCCTCAGGTTTCAAGATGGAAACTGGGCTGTGGATGTTAAAGACTACAAAGATCCTTTTGCTCTAGGGAAGCATATTGCTCAGGATAATCGTCAAGTTGCAGAAAGCGGGCTTGAATGGAAATACTGGTTTTATGTGTACCCATCTTATCGAGAGATTCAGCGACCTGACTACGCTACTCACGTTCGTCGTGCTGCTGGGTCACTTCCATCCAATGTTGTTATTCTCAGTGATAAGAAATTTAAAGCACGTGTTGCATCGCTATAGTCATACATTTTTAGGAGAATAAATATGTACGATCGAAGCGCGTGGTACCGTCCACTCATTGAACAGATCAAAGCGCAGGACGCAAACGAAACTCTCAAAGGAAAACACGCTCTTTTGCTTCAGGTAGAACTTGGCCTGTGGTTAGTCGAACGGCTAGAACTGCGTGATGAGGCCATCACGGTTTTGTGGGTACTCCTGAGTGGCCTACCTATTCCTGATACTCGCTTAAGTACGCTGGATAAGCAACAACGACACGCCATTGCCAATGCGCGTATCCTGCTCCCTTTTTCTGGTCGCTTCAATTGGGAAAATGCATTGCGAACATATGCCACGATTGAAGAAAAATGGCGTTGTTATCGGGTGCATCCAGAGGAGTTGGAGAAGCAAGTGGTGTATAATCTCCAAAGTCACCAGGAACGCTTTATAGCCTATGACGCTGTCCTTGATAGCATACTGCCGTTTGCACCAAGAACGATCACCCCAGCAACAGCAGGCACATTTTTCTTTGATGCTATCACTGGGCAAGGAAAGCAGGTTGTACAGGTTGAGATCAGTGAAGAAGTTGCGGAAATTGCAGCAACAAACGTTCCCTGGTTCACTCAACCGCGAAATCGTCAGCCTTTGAGCTATGAACATAGCGATTTTCAGGCCATTGCGAGTGAAATTGACCAGTTACGTCTGCAACGTGGCTTACCTACTGCTATTGGTTCGCAAAAAAGTTGGGTGGAGTTGGTTGATGAACTCTTAGGATATCGTGCCATCTTACCTGACGGGAGTCTTGCTGACAAAAACAGCGTTCCATTGGATATAAACGGTCATGCCTATGTGGTGGGAGCCGTCGCTGCTGGAAAATCGACGGTTGCTAAACTCATTTTGGCTGATGCTGCCTTGCATCCCGAGAAAGATCTACGAGTGACATTAGTGGTCAGCGATACGATGTCGGCCCTCAATCTGGCCGATGAATTAAACACGCTTTTCTGCACGTGGGGCGAGAAGCCTGTTGCGGTTCCCTTGATCGGACGCTCCACACGCGATCTGCATCTGCAACGCCTCTATCGTTCTAGCAAGTTTCGCCCTGATCATTGGGCTTTGCGGTGGTTGAATCCCGCTTGTCCTTTACAAGCGTTGACAAGCGAGCAGACACCATGTAGCGTGCTACCTGGCAAGGAACCCTGTGAATCATTGTATCGTCCTCCGAAAAAGCCAGGAGGACTCAAAACTTACAACTACTGTCCTCTTTTTGCTGTATGCCCAAGTAAGCAGTTGTATCATGATATGCCTACTGCTCACATCTGGATTACCACCCCCGGAGCATTGGGAAAATCGAGCTTGCCTGCTCAAATTGAACAACGTAAAGTACACCTGACTGAAATTGTCTATGAACAATCGGACCTCGTTATATTCGATGAGGCTGATACAATTCAGGAATGGTTTGACAATCTTTTCGCCGAAGAGGTAATTCTCACTAATGGAAGCGATGGTTTGCTTGATGTAGAAGATGTCGAGACTGCCCAAGCATGGGTACCTCGACGGACACAACCTGCTTCTACACGCCGTTGGGTCAGTGCAGAGCGCCATTCTCTTGCTTCCATCTCCAACATCCTCAGTAATCTGACCGACATTGAGCAAGGCATCCTTTTGCGATACTGGGTAGGACGCAACTACTTTACTGCCCTTACCCTATCTTACAAACTTGCATGGCGCTTACTTGGTCTCCCTAAATGGGAGGAATGTCTGGGACGGGATCGCATAGAAGCGGATAAAAAAGCACAACGCGTCGTCTTTCATTTTGATAGACTGAGCCAGAAAGATCCCATCACTATAGAGCGGCCCAAAAGAGACGCCCAAAACAATCCGGTCTATCGCTTAGCACTGATCATGCGTACTTTGATTGCTGCTGGTGATAGTGCTCATAACTCAGCTGTTCGTGAGGAGTGTCGAGCATGGATTGAGGATTTTATCCCTAATATCCAGCAGACACTACAAAAACTGACTCAGGATATGATAGTTTGGCGGACGCAGGTGGATAAAGGCATTCCTTTTGATCAGGAGCTACCAGACAATCTGGATACGCTCGCACAACGCCTAGAATTTGTCCTAAGCGTTATGATTCTAGATCGTAACATCCGGGTAGTCTTCTACGAATGGTATAACAAGCCTGAGAATATGCTCACAGACCTCAATGAGCATTCACTAGAACGTTCGCCCAGTAATTTGACGGATATATTACCCGTTCCTCCTACAGGACGTATGTTTGGCACCTATTACTCAAAAGATCTAGAAATAGGTCAGGATGAGCAAAAGAATCGCTCATTACCTTCTGGCCTCTCTATCTTTGGCTATCCAAATGTGGGACGATGGTACTTCCTACATTTCCATGAACTGTTTAGCGACCTTGATCACAGGCGTGGCCCTAACGTTCTTTCGCTCTCAGGAACCTCCTGGTTGCCACACTCATCGCACTGGCACATTACCAGCCCTCCGCAAGGAATTCTTGATCCTTCAATTGAAGCACAGAAAGCAATAGCAAAGAGTACCTTCTCTTACATTCCACAATATGCCTGGAAGAAAAAGGTGTTCAAGCCAATTCGTATCTCTGGGACACCCGAGAAGTTGCAACCTGTCAAAGACATGATTCGAGCATTAACGACCAGTCGGTCCGGTCGAAAAGCGCCATTACAAGAAGAGCTAGATCACTTACAGAAATTGGCGCAAGAAGAGCCTCACCACTGGGATGATCGAGAGCGGCTACTCTTAATCGTCAACTCATATGATCAGGCAGAATGGGCATACAAAGAGCTAATGCTCAGCGAACAGGCGCGTGCAGCTCTTCCTGGGGAAATCCGCTATCTAGCACGAGCTAACAATGATAGTGATGAAGTCATTACAGGTGACATGGTATATCGCAGTGACGTTGAAGATCTCGCAAGAACGAATGGCAAAATTCTGATTGCACCATTGCAGGCCATTGGTAGAGGATACAATATTCTCAATCAGAATGGAAAAGCAGCTTTTGGAGCAATTTACTTTCTGACGCGTCCAATGCCCTATCCAGCGGACACACAATTATTAGCGCAAGAATTAAATCGACGAACATTGGATTGGTGTCAGGATACCCAGTTAACACTATGGCAGGAACCGATGTTGCAAGAAAAAGCTGTCCAACTGCGTCAGAAAGCTAGTGAGTATTGGCGTAAGGCAGAGTTACGCACTTATTATCACACGTTGAAACACGAGGATGAAAATAATAGCACAACCTACAGTGAGCGTTTTGATCTTGCTGCTACCACTGCCGGTTATATTATTCAGGCGTGTGGACGGCTACTCCGTGGAGGTGTACCCTTCCATGCTTTCTTTGCAGATGCTGCCTGGGGGCCCAAAAGTGCATTGGATAGAAAAGTGAGGGAAGCTTCCAAAACGAGCCTATTGACCGCAATGATAGAGGTTTTACAGGAATATGTCGAGCAACCAATTGGCCAAGCACTCTATGCTTCTATTGTTGATGCATTAGTAGATATTCAAGGCTTTGAACCGGAGTATTAAAGAAAGAGGAATCAGTGATGGCAACGTCGTCTTCTATCATCCCAATGCGTTTTCGTATTGATGAATCCTACCTGAAAGGTCTCGCGGTCTCATCTTCGGTTTTCGCCTACGAGCAAGACTGCACGAATTTTCTCAATAGCATGAAGCGATTCATGTCAGATGACAGCAATAAAACTCCGCCGTATCGCCGGCTGAATACTGTATTAACAGCTCTAGCTCCAGCTCTTGCACATCCATTTATTCCTCAGACGAATGTTGATACTAAACGACCTGAGCGACAGATGCTTGTGGTTGGTACGGATGTCAAGCATCGTCCTAAACCAGAACAAATTAGTGATCTGACTTATGAGTGGGGGAAACAATGGGGGCATGGAACCTTTAGTAAGGTAGTTGAGGGTGTTGGTAGAGATGCCTATCGACGCTTATTGGATCGCTTACAGCAGCCGATACAACAATGGCAGGAAATGGATGCGGCCTCGCTTTTCCTCAATCTTGATGCAGGTACTCGAACAGGATATCGTGCCATTCCTAGCGTATTAGCCTCTCTTATGGCAGGTAGGAAATCATACATTCATGGGAAAGAAGTAACTTGGCGTCTAATGCAGGAAGGTGCTAATGGATTAGCTGTGGTTAGCAATCCGTTTCCTGCTCAGTATCAGGATGGTTATGGGAATGCAAAAGAAGGGACATTCGCCTACAAACTCGAGTTTCGTCTACAAACACAGGTAGGAAGCCCAAATCGTTGGATTCACTTGTATGTACGATGTAGTCGTTACGTAGATAAACACTTGAAAGATGTAAATTTTCAGCGTGATGTTAGCATCAAAGTAGGCATTGACCAACCTCGCTTAAGTGGATGGGAATGGGCACCGACGCTTGTCACGCTCCCACTCTCCGGTGGAGTATCCAACCCACGCTGGCAGGAAGATCCAGTACAACTCTTATCGGCAATGAAGGCACGAAATTTAGTCGCACCAGATCAGCTTTTGCTGGCTCCACAGAATTATCGCACGGCCAGTCCACTCAGCCTCTATGACGAGTACTTCATTGTACATGCAGAAGGCTTTAAACCCAAGCACGAAGTGAAGACAGGTTTCGACTTCGCGGAACTGCGCGAGGTAGCCAATGCAGTTGGCGACATTCTGGGACTAGAGCTTTCTAATGGTCAAAAGCTTGTCTCTGATATACCCAGAAAGGAGATGTATCGACAAAATATTCCTCTTGTAATGTATGGCATTGATGATCTTCAAGAAAAAAAGTTTGTAAGAAAGCAGCCAGAACAAACAGAAGAAGAGAGTGAACAACAGAATCGGTTGGAACGTCAAAGGATCATCTTCACTGCTCTACAGCGTGCGTCAAACCATCAACTCACACACATTTTTCTTTGCTGTAGTGATACGCTTGCTCAAACAATTATGGAGCAAGAAATACGTCAGGCGTTGTTCCTGGAAAAGGATGAAACTTGGCCCGAATATATTAAATTGATCACCCCTGCAACTCCTGTTTCCAGCAAGTTATTAGCACCACTAGACCCAGGAAAGCTTAACCCACTTGATCACTACAAAAAGTTCGCTTCAAGGGCTGATCGTCAAAAGTTCTTGGCGGAGTGGAAGATACAGATGCGTAAAGCCTCCCGTGAAAAAGCACAAGAGTGGAAAGACTATCTAAGCAATTTGTTACCTGCCGAAGCTGGTTATTGCTTAGCACTTATTGAACTACACAAACTTGATCCTAAAACGACATATTCTGATCAGGAGATTAAAGGAGCAGTTCGCAGGTCATGCAACAAACTTGGCGTGGCATCGCAGATGTTTTTTCCAATGAAACTAGATAAAAATGGAATTGCGCCGGAAAGTAAGGGTCGAGCTCGTAATAGTGTTACTGATCTCATCTATCGTCAGACAGGTCTTGTCTATAACCAACCAGTAGAACTTTATGAGAAGGCTGGAATCCCACAAGCCCAAGCTGAGTGCCTCCGTGTAATTGGACTCTACAAACTGCGTAAGTCTGAGCCAAAGACAGATTTCCCAATAGCGGTACAGCTTTCTCCTGATGGTACATTTCAGGCACTTTTACCACAATATCCTCTTCGATGGTTACCTCTTCTAGAGGCTCAGAAAGCTTTAGGAGAGTTGTTCGTGAAAGGCAAAGAAAGAGGCAATGAGGAAATTCTCAAACTGAGTAAAGAGGCACAGACACAATTTGCTGCTCACATTTTCACTGACACGTACAGCGAACCAACGTTGGTGCTACTCGAAGCTCAAGACTGGCGGAATCATGATGTATTACCTCAGTTTGCTAATAGCACTGTGATAGCGAAAGATCAATTGGACCTTATTCATGTGAAAGCATTTGAGCATCTCTATACGCAGAAAGACTTGCCTAACCTGCGCATCATCCGTGTACGCCCTATTGGTTCGGGCGAAACGCCGCAATACTTTACTGTTCATGAAGATGAAGATAATGAATTAAAGGAGGAGAAGGATCTTAAACAGCTTACTGGCTTTGTTGACACACAAGCTACTAGTGAGTTTTTCCACTACCTTTCGGTTGGTAGTATGCCAACAACCACGGCAAAAGAGCAGCAAAACAAGATAGGCCTATATAAAACAGACGAAGGTGGTGGAGTTGCTTTTAAGCATCAAACGATAGTCGAACTTGTCCCTTTCTTCCTTCAGGCAGAGGATAATCCACAAGTGTGGTGCCATATTCCACATTTTATGCGCATTTCACCAGGATGGGATGGTGGAAATATTGTACTTCCCTATCCTATGCATTTGGCAAAGTGTATGATTAATGATCAGCTTTGCATATTGGATAGTGATTTAAATGGGGAAGATGTTTAAGAATGTAATGTCGAATTATCCCCTAAGTACTATACTTCAAGGTATTTAGGGGTTGTCTCCCTATCTTTTTTAATACAGCAGCTGAGAATAAGATCGTGTCCCTTAATACTTAAGTTAATCATGCTTGAGAAAAAAACCTGAGAATCATGATTTTTAGAAAAATTTTGTCAAAATTATCAATATAATCTGGCCATAACATCAGATGCTATGCATTGATAGGCTTGAAGTTGTCGCAAACCTGGTATATACGTATTTCCAGTGTTTATTTTTATTGTATCAACTATTATATTAGGGAAATTATCGCATAACCATGCTTCTAAAGTTTGCTCGAAACTATCCAGATTAATCTTGTTACATTGATTCTTTATGGTTATAGGAAGCGGAAAACTCCCTTCAGAAAATCCAAAAGTGATCAAGAGCTCTTCATTCTGGTAACCCCAATGGGCAATTGCTCCATAGCTTTCTGCTCCATTTACAATAGCGGCAGAGACAAGAAGAAGTATAGATATTGATACATATGCACCCCTTTTTTGTCGTCTCAATGTTTTGAATAACATAGATTCCGTTTTCAGCAAGGCCAATGCTAGAGATCTAGGATTGGCCTCTCTAATACTTTCATTACCACTTAATATAGGTGTGATCTGCTTGACAAGGTCTTCAGGAATCTGCTCGTCTAGTAACTTTCCTATACCAAGCTCATTATACGCAAATTCAATAAGCGATTTATAAGCAGGTCGCTCTGATGTACCGGAATAGGTCTGAGCGCGCTTCAAAAACTTATAATATGAAGGGTAAGTTTGTTCAATTAGGAAGCTTTGAACTGTCCATCTCAATTTACGCCAGATAAAAACTATGTCCGTCTCTACTGCATCCTTAAATGCTTGCGAGGTTAGAGGGAGATTATCAAAGGCAATATCAGACCTTTTTGCTAAGGATGCATCACCAATCTGTGCCACAAGCATTCGTCGGGTCACTTGGGTAGGAAAACCCGATTTTATATAAATTTTCTCCGCAATTCGTTTGGTAATCTCTGCTAAATTGGCATCAATTTGCGAATAGTAGTCTTGTTTTCTTTGCGCTCTACCATTTATTAGTCGATCATTATTTGAGGGAAGAGCTAAATTGGGATAGTGCTCCTTTAACCAATCTGGATCATGTCGCTTCAACCAAGAATAGGCTTTGTGCACTGAATTTATTATTTCTAGTACTGTTCCGGAGGAATTAGATTTGAGCGCTTTTTCCCATAGAATACGGTAATCAACACGTTTTTCGTTAATGTGATATTGGGCGACAGCTGGACGTTTACCTCGATTAGAAATGTCTGGAGCAAATGGCAAGTTTAACCTCGCTGCTTGTCGGCAAATAGAGCGAGCATCTGCATGCATTAACAGTGCAATTTGTCTTACAGAAGACACATTTTGGTCTAGCCAAAATGTAGTAAGATACTGATTCCAAATTTCTCCATACTGTGAAACCCTACCATGGAAAATAGCATTATCATCTTTATCTGGTCCGATTCGAGTATATATGTATCCGCAACGGCAGGAAAATATGCCAGAGGGTTGGTTAAGTTCCCCTTGTCTAATGGTATAGGACGTAATAACCCGGTCTTGATAATGAGAACACAAAGGATTTAAGCAAGGCCAAGGCCCTTTACCAAATGGATATGAGGGTGTTTGAAATTTGGTAAAAAAATCCTCTGTAGTCTCGCAAAGAAATTGAATAAAGAGTAAATGGTGTAATGGATGGTGCATTTTTGTCCAAGCTTCAAACCAACTCTCATTCGCTTTCGTTGTAGCACATCCAATAATTTCTAGTAGGTCAGCAGGGTAATAATCTAATATAGCTGCTTTGAGCTTTGCATTTCTTACAAGACCCGTCGCAGTGACAAAGCCACGGTTTGTAAGACACAGAACGTATTCTTGTCGCAGCGACCATTGTTCTCTGGGAGTCCAGCATTCTAATAACCATTGTACATTTTGCGCTAATCGTACTAGAAATGGATGAAAATGAGAGGGTGCAACACGTTGTGTAGAATTAACTACAGTGCTCTCTACAGAATGAAATTTGGGAACAGTAATCTCACGCAATAAACTAACAGAGCTATTCTCTAACATTATTTCATGCATAGGGCATACTAAAACACCAGGTACTTGATGTATACGATGCCAGTAGCCTTCTCCATATATTGATCGATCGTAGTCAACACATGTAGGACAATATTTCAACCAATTTGGTCGTAAAGCCTTACCTCCTGCAATACCAGCTGTGGTGTATGCAAGACTAGGATTATTGTTTCTCATATAATTACTTAAGCGAAAAGCACGATCATTAGGTAAAAAAGGAGCATAATATGGAAATAGCGTGTGACGATTGATGATTATATTAGTTGTATATGTATGATTAGGTGGTAAGGATTGTACTAGATGCTCAAGGCTTGATGGTAAATCTGTAACTGAACTTCTTTCAGGACCTCCAAAAAAGTTATAGTTAACAACAGAATGTGAGGAAAATCCCATTCTATCTAAATAACGAGCAGCGACGCTAAACACTGTTTCATCTGGAAAAAAATCTGGGAAATGACTAACTTTCATACACTTCTAGCCTCTTTATAGAGTTACAATCACTTACAAACGAAATACTTAATTAATGTTTGATTTATTAATAGCTTCTTCAAGTGATTTTTGAACAATCTCTTCTGATAGAAGTCTTTCCACGCCACACAGTCGAATAAGCTCCCAGCGTTTTGGGAGTCGTCCTTGTCTGTATAAGTGAGCGGAAACCCATTGAATACGACGAATAGCAAATGTCGCACGCGACTCCTCGGCTTTCATTAATACAGCTGCCGTAAGTGGCAGACGGTTAAGATGCTGTTGGATCATTGCTAAGTAACCAATAGATCGACCAATAGCTGCTGTGGTGATGCGACGTGGTGGTCCAGGCTGCATCTGCAAATTTTGTATAGCTTTAGGGATTGAGCGGGATATTTCGATATCGCGTGCCGTCCAATCTATACGCTGTGAAGGAATGAGGCTCTTCCTAAGGGGTAGGTGCTGTTCGAGCCAATCTTTATCGTGTCTATACAACCAAGTATAGACACGAGGAATCTGCTGACGGACAGCTTTTCTGCCACAATGCCCATAGGTATTGCAGACCTCTTGCCAAGCAACACGCATAGAGTTTAGTGGTGTACAAGTAGTTTCTACTAAATGTTCTGAATTAATTTTTGCCTGGGGAAAAATTAATTCTTCCTGATTTTTCTTTGTTAATGGCTCAACCAGTCCTAATCGTTGTACATAGCGCTTCACTGTCAAAGGGTCGACTCCTAACAGTTTGGCAGTGCCCCTTAGACTGAAAGTGCCAGTTGCCCAGTGTTTCCGTAATGTATTTTCCCATACTTCTCCTACAGAAATGATTTTACCCCGTCGATAAATGTCATCTCTATCTTTATCAGGGCCGACGCGCCCATAAATAAAGCTACATGTGCATGAAAATGTCCCGCTCGGGCGTCCATTCAGCCCTAAAGGATATGTTATTGTGCAGATTTTAATGACACATGCTTTGTATTGGCTACAGACTGGATTCAAACAAGGCCAAGGTCCGTTGCCAAAGGGTGCCTGAGGTTTCGGGGAGTCCAACAGGTAGTCCGCTAAACTTCCATCAAGAAAGTTTATAAGCAAAAAATGATGAATAGGATGGAGGGCGCTATCAGGTTTGCGGACAAGGCGTGCCAACCAGTTATCTTGGCTTTGCGTATCAAGTTCGCAATGGAGAAAAGCAAGGATTTCTTTGGGATAAAAAGCTGTAAAAGCTTCCATCACTTCGGTTATTCTCACTCGACCGGAAAACGTTGCCAGATCACGTTTGACTAACGCGCGAACATACCGCTCCTGTAAGTGCTCTAAACCTTGTGGTGCAGGTTTCTGTTCTAAAAGCCATTGTACAGACTGTGCAATTGTTAAAAGCACAGTTTCACGCTGTGTTTTCAATATAGGTTGTGAAGAGGGCAGGTATGTAATAGCATTCTCTGCTGTAATGTATGTATGACGAGTCTGCCGATTAGCCAACTGGACTGAACTCGCCTCCAACCATATGTGGTGTTTAGAGCAAACATATACACCAGATACTTGATGTTGTCGGTGCCAAAATGATTCACCATGCCGCTCTTTATCCTCCTTAGCACAGATAGGGCAGAAGCGAAGAGCATCTGGAGTAGGAACTGTACTTGCCATGACTCCAGCTCGCATATGTACACTCATTCCCTGAGTATGGCACATGTTATCACGCAACTGAGTGACGCGACTTGGTAGCAAAAATGGCGAGAAAAATGGTAGCAACGTGTGCTCATCAATCAAAGTGTCCACTGTATGTACCATTTCCCACGGCAGATGGGTTACCATATACTCCAGTCGACAAGGAAACGCAACCGTTGCAATCGTCTGTGGATTACCAAAGTATGTTGCTCCCACTGATCGTAGGTTGGGATAATTTAGTGCAGAAGCATTGCGGGCAACAGTACTATATATAATTTCCTCTGGATATGGATCGAGGAAAAAACTTATCATATTCAATCCTCAATATAATTAGCAGTAGAGGCGATTGTGCCGCTCTCGGTGAAAATTGTGTAAGGAGCTTTCTTATCTTTTGTACCTCGTCGCAGGATACCTACTACATCTTGCTGATCTGTTGGTTCCTCTGCTTGAGAAGCGGTGCGGCGCTTACGTTTCGGTTTTTCTGGTTTTGATGTGGTCTCAGCTTCTTGAGGCTGATCGGTTACTGTTATGGGTTTCGATTGCCGCTGTGGACTGGTTTCTACCTCCCCCGTTGTTTCATCGTCTTCTTCTGTTTCTAGGGCCGCTTTCGTAAATTTTGCTTCGATTTCTTGTATTGCATCTGCTAACAAGATGGGTTCTATATCATCAAATTGCTTAATCTTGTTCATGTCATTGTTGCGCAGCGCTCTCAAGAATGGTTGTAAAAGTCGCAAGCTTTCATGGGAGGCTTTGCGGAAAAGATCTGCAGTGAGCGTTTCGCATGGAGGTTTCTGTTCTTCTGACTGATGATCCTGTTTGACTTCTCCATGCATCTCCATCGCATAGACTTGTGCTAGCAAAAATACTTTTACCGCTACGTCGGTAATGCCCTGGGATTCTTCATATAATGTGTGAATTAGCTCAGTAGGTTCATTTTCCTTTGTCCAAGGTATTGGGTTCCGTACAAATTGGTATTTCCACAACCGTTTGGCGAATTTATTCCATACTGCATCCTCTTTCATGCGTTCCCATATACGGTCTCCTTGGCCAGCAGCGCGACGCGCTCGTCGGAATTCGTTGCCGCACAAAATTGGTTCTGCTTTGAATGTCCCCACTAGCACGATTGGTATCCCAACCTCGTTGTCCATCTCGACTAAGAAGTTTAATAACTCATCTGCGCTAGTGCCGGGAGCACTTACCAAATTTTGAATCTCGTCAATTACGAGTACTCCGAGGCTGTGCTTTAATGCGAGATTTTTCATATCTGGGATGAAGTCTTCTATGCGTTTGCGGCTATGCTCTACAAAATCACGATAATAGGTTGTTCCAAGCAAAGCGTCTAGAGCCTGGAAGAACGTTTTCACCAGGATGGAGAGGTTCCCTTTGCGTGGACATTGCAGATGTAGCCAGGTGATTTGAACATGAGTAAATGGCTTACCATTGTAACAAGAGTGATAGATGATTTGGTTATACATCGCTAGAATCCGCTTGAGAGCTGTGGACTTCCCAATACCGCTTACACCAATGAAAGTAAAGCCGCGAGGAGCAGTTGCATGTGGAACATTTGGCCTGACCTTGCTATTTTTATATCGCTCGCGCATTTCTGCAATCGCGCGATTAGTGCCTGGCCAATATCCAGGCACCATTGGATTTCGGTTGAGGTAGCCGCTCATAATGATACGAGAGAGCTGCTGCTGAAGAGCAAGATGGATAGGTAGAGGAGCAAAAAAATCAGCAGCGTTGACTACTGCATGCATGCGAATGTGCGAAGGTTTAGCACGTATAGTTGGGTCCACCTCAGGATAGTATTTTAGCAGTTCTCGTGCTTCAACCTCTGAGTAAATTGGAGGTAATGCCTCTATTAGAGGATTACCACAATACTCTGGTAACTCGGCTTCCCGATATATTGCTACTACACCATTAGGGTGTATATCATCGTTCAATGTTGTGTTTGTCATATGTGTTCTTACTCCTCTTCATCATCAAGTAGTTCAAGCCGCCGTCGTGTTATTTCGTCAAGCGTTGTTGGATGGGCAGTAGAATGCGCTGATTGATTTGCATTAGATTCATCTGCATTGCCTAATACCCATAGGTATTTGTTTCGCTCATCGTTTGCAACTTGCTGTTTATGTTCGCCTCTATTGCGAAGTTGCGCAGCCTTGCTTGGGTTCGTTTGAGCTAATTCTTCCTGAGTCTCTTGCGTTGCTTGGGTGACAATATGCTCACGGTAGGCTTCGTCGTTGACACGTTGCTGCCGCTCATATGTCTGTCTTGCACGCTTGGCATCCGCCTCGCGAACGTGATGATCCTCGGCCTCGTACCAATCTAAGCTAGCAAACTTTGCGTCGTCGGGATGTAAAGTGCATCTTTCTATATGTACACCATCATCGAGCAAGACATAAATATGTTTCTGTGTACGCCTATCAAAATAGATTTTCTTTTCTAGAGTTTCTTGCTTTAACTGTGCCTTCAGATACCAGTGTTCCTTGTCCGCTGTAGGAGAGGTATATCTCAGGCGATTAAAATGCAAGCCGTCTCTTTTTACTGTAGCAATGTCATCCTCAAGCAAGCATTTGCGTACATCGTCGAGTGGCAATGTGTTCAAATCACCCATACGGTTATCTAGTCCCCATTGCCAGATGGCGCTCGGATATGGCTCAACCTTGGCAGCGATCATGTCCGGTGTGAAGTGCTTTGTACTGATTTCATGCGAACGGTTGTATCGTACAATGCTGCTGATTAGAATCTGGCGGAATTCCTCCACTGTTAATTGAGCTTTGTAACGGTAATCCGGTTCGCCGCGAGCTCGCTGGTGGACGTATCCTGGCAGAAACTGAATGGTTTGGTCTTTCAGGGTGCGGAAATTGCGCTCGACCGCTGCTTTCCAGGTAGGACGATAGGGAGGTGTGGCTGAAATCTGCATCTTCAGCACTCGGCACATGTCTTTTGCCCGCTTAGAGTATAATTCACCACGATCGCTCGTAACAGCCCGAGGTAGATGATAGCAAGGCCAATCTGCTTCCGAAAGATCGAAAAAGTTGTGCTCTGCGCAGTATTCTACCTTGTTGCGGACCATGTTCTCAAATGCTAACATAGCTCCAAGCCAACTTGGCCCTTCCATGAGCACAGCGAAACCGGCAATTAATCCTGAAAAGAGATCAATGATGACATGCACGACAGGTCGCCCAATAATTATTGTGCGGTCGAAATGACTGCGCAGATAAACATCTGCTATGGTGGCATCATAGTAGAACATGCTTCCAGGACCATGAACTGCGCCACGTACAGTGCCCAGTAGAGGGCGCATATCTTCCTGAAAACGTCTGCGTCCGAAACGGGCTGTAAGCATCCGCTCAAGATCATTATCCTTGTAGAACCAGTATCGGAACTGGTTCATTTGGGGCGTTTCTTCCTTCGGCTTCAGAATTGGAGTGGAAATACCATTACGGATTTCATCACCGCTAGAGAAGTACGTTTTGCAGAACTCATGATAGGTATCTGCAAAAGACATTTTTTTCTGCTCATAGAAGAGCCTTTTGCTCCGCCGAATGTTTTCGAGAATAGAGGATGTGATATTAATGCCGTCTGATTCATTGTTTCGCTTAGACCATCCGGTCCGTCGCCCCCGTTTAACATGTTCTACTGTATCATCAGTCGAGTTCTGATCATCATTAACAATCCGTTCTTTCCCTTTGCCTCCACATTTATACCAAAGTGGCAATAAGGCATTTCGTGTTTGGCCTCCCTGCCAGTATCGGCGCAAGCGGATGTAGAATATCTTCTTGTCTTTGTCTTCCTTCTTTGCAGCTTCGCTTATTAATGGACCCAATATCTTAGAGTCGAGCAGATCCAAATCATGGTTCTCAACAATAGTGCGAATGGAAGCCATAGCACTATCTCTCCGTTTGCGGTGTTCTTCTTTGATATCTTTATCCAATCGATACAGACGAAAGTAAGGGTCCTGAGTAGTAACTCGTGCCTTACCTTCTTCAAAACCCTGATCAAGTTCTATTCTCTTCCTTATGCAAGGCCAGGCCATAGTATTGGCCGGATCAATGTCGATGGTGGCTATATGGGTGGATACATCATTAATCCAAAGCACACGCTCAATGTATGTCTTCCCTACCTGGTCTTCCCATTTGCCTTGATCGTTTTGCCATTGTATAAGCATGTTGACGCTATAGTTCACTGTGATCTTCCTAAGCCGTTTGTAATGCTGTATTTAGAATATGTAGCGGCTTTGCAGGCTCCAAAGGCTGTCGAATATCGATAAACCATTGATGTGTAGCGATAAGATAGTATGCGACAGCCAGGCTAGAGCCTCGTTTGACACCAAGCCGGTAATCACATGATTTAGCGACGTTCGTCAGTGAATTTGAAGTTTCTTCACCCATCATTTCGGTTAACACTTGAGCTGTATCTATGAGTCTCTCATGTTCAACGAATTGGGGTAGAAAGTATGATTGGTATAAGATTCCAATATTATTGACAACAACTGCCGGCATATCGCGTTCTGTAACGATTCCCCAATCTACTCCATGTGCCTGCCAATATCGACGTTCTATTTCGAATTTTTCGATGACTCGTTTGTTGGCAAGGTCCTGTACTTTTTTAATGGTTCGTGCATGGTAAACACGCTTGCCATCAATCTCAAGTGTAAGTAGAAAATCTGTAGTTAAGACGACAGGATGTTTAGTCTCATTGTCCTGTGGATGCTTGATTTTTCGCTCTGCTGCAATGGTAAGTGTTTCTTCTAGCGGTGGGCGTTTGGAATCAAACGAGAGTAATGGGAATTGCTCTCGAATATCGATAACCTTGCGGGCCCAACTGCTAAGATAGAAAAAACGTAGTTCCATGTTGCTCAAGAGATGATGATCACGCCCTTCCGTTTTCCAGCCTGGCACGATGGAAGATAAACCATCTGAAGGGAGATCGTAAATGTGAATCCACGGATTATACAAAGCTCCTTCTCCCTTCCCGCGTTCTTCCTTCAGATATCGTTTAAGAAGCTTGGCATCAAATTGTTTAGGATAGCGTACCGCCATGGATATCCTCCTTTCTTAAAAATAAAGCTATATTTCTGCAAAAATATGCTTTGAGTGATCTAAAACTATATATCATTCATTATAGTACTAGATAATATAGCTATTGTAAATAGTTCTAGGCAATTGTACCCAGTAAAGCCGTTATTTAAAGCGTCGGGTTAGAAGCGAGTAGTGGAACAAGGAGTAGAACCATACTATGAAACGCCATGTGCCCCAGACGCACTACTCCGCGTAACTTCAGCAAACCCGGTCAGAAGCTATTGTTAGCGAATTGGTTTTCTGTGCTCAATTTTTGATTTCGCTAACAATATCATTATCCAGTGAAGGGCTCAAAGAGTTATATGAAGATGAGCTTGAGATAAGGAGCCCTTCACCACTTACTAGAGTTCTACTGAACAAGGAATTTTTTCTATGTTTTGAGTCAAAATAATTTCTTACTGATTTTCTGAAAGGAAATGGCTCCTCCACGCCAACATATATCCATTGATAAGCCATGCGTGAAGAATCCCATTATCTGGATAGGTGTTACGGGCCGTAACATAGGCATAACAATCTACCGCGAAATCAGTCATGGAGAAATACTCCATTTCCTCCTGATTGTTTGTTACGCGAACAAGATCCTCTTGAAAAAGTTTTTGACCTCTCTCCCATGCCCCCTTTATCTGCGGAAATATATATTGTAATTGACGCCATTCTTGTTCAAACCGCTTCGTCTTCTTCGCGTTCTCGACTGCACGCACGACAAAGGTTTCGATTTGTTCTGGTTGAGGCGCCTCCTCATCGCTGGCACGTCCATATTCGCTTCCTCCATATGAGATGAGCTTTCTGATATGTTGCACCGCAAGAGCTGCCCCAAACAGTTCTGGGTCAAGGCCGTCTTGTTGAAGGTCAGTACAGTCTTCAACATCCTCTCGCTCCATTGAATCTTCTCCTTCCTCCATCCAGCCGGATAAGTTTCTTCTAGGCTGGATACCACTTTTTTCGCCCATCGTCCCAGAGAACTCCATGAGATGCTAAAAAATTCACCATTTGCTGATGCCATTCCGCAACCATTCCGAGATTTTCGAAGAATTGTGTGATGTCTTCCTCCTGCACGACTGGAAGCAGTGGAAGGGCAAACTCTTCAGTCAGTTCTCCGCTTGCGTTGATACTCATAGCATCAATAACTGGGATGTCAGCTTGATCCTGCAGTTTGCCTCGTGCATGCTTTACTGCCGCATTGATAAGTCCCCTACCTTGGCTGATGATGTCTTCCCATTCGACACACACATCAAAATCATCGAGATAGACATGCAGTGACGCCGAGAACTGAGAAAGCGTTGCCTCGATAGTTGAGTAGGCAGTGAGAAATCGGAAGAGCTCACGCCGAAATTCTTTATAGCGTCCTTGCAGGTTCCAGTAGGTTTGATTCAGGACGTTCGTACCCTCGTTGGTTGCTTTTTCGAGCTGTGCACGTCGTTCTGGGAGGACAAGAGACCAGTCAAAACAGCAGAACCAGAACAGGAGTGCTCCCCCAGGTAGACACCAGACTGTGCGCTTTCCTCTTTTAGCCGTCTGGTAGGGCAACTTGCGTGCATTCTCCCACAAGAATAATCTCCGCCACCTGGGAATATGCGTCTCGGTACGGAGCCCAAGCATCTTGCAGAGCTCAATGACGGGAATATACGCAGTCTCATCGCTCGCATACAAGACGGGGATTTCATACTCAAAATAGGAAAGTGTGATCGTCGTTTGTCGAATCTGTTCCGGATGCTCTTCCACTTCCATCAACCCTACCTCCCTTGATGACGTGTTTACTGCTCTTTTGAGCTTAAATAAAGCGTCAGATCATGAACGACGGATGGACTATTCGCCCAGCGCAGAATATGTTCTGCATTCTGTACTAGGTGCTCTTGAATAATGACTTTTGATCGTTTGTAGATGTCGTGATCCTGAAAGATCGGGCGTACTAGCTCAGACTGAACAGCGTCAAAGCAGCGTTGTGGCGTCACTACACAAAGTTGCATATCACGTTTTGGGAAAAGCACTGCTAGATCAGAGAGACGGAGCAAGCTTTTAGAAATATCTGCATTCGTTAGTTCAATCTCATAAGCTGCGATCACCTCATTCTTCCGCAGCCAGAGGACATCAATGTGTTGAATGTGGAAAGCAGGATCGGCTACAATAGGCAACGATTGTAAACTGAGGTTTCCTAGCCTTTCCCCGTTCCACACTTTCTCATGGTCATCGATAGCTATCCAGATGCTGCAGCCAATCTTCAGTCCGATTTTGGCAAGGAGCCATTGGATATAGGTATGATTCGTATCCCTTTGCCCTTTTTTATAGATCATGTTTCCCTTCTTACCAGTGGTGCTGGCATAGGTGCTTGCTCCATCTGGATGTTGAGCGTTTCTTATCTCTGGTAACTGTGGGGATGCAAGAGGGCTTTCGCGAGATGAAGAAAGAGAAGATATTGACTCTTCACCAGAGGTGCTATTCATGTGCTGCCAGAGAATAAGCTGCTCCAGTTCCCAAGAAGTGAGGCCAAGTGTTTCCTTCAAGGCAAGAAACCGTGTCTTGAATGCGAAGTACCCATCGATGGGGTTTTGTAAAGAACTCGATGGTTCCTGTGCTTTCAGGAGGGCATTGCGCATCTCAAAGGAGAAAATTGGCCAGTTCTCCGCCTCCTGGATATGCCACCATACGCTTAGAAAGAATGGAACACGTGCAGGCTGAAGTTGCCACCTTTTGGCTTGCTCAGAGAGAATGATATCTTCTAAAAAATGAATGAATGCCTGCATATGCTGCTGGCCATCTTGCTGATCTACTGGGATGCGCAGTATCATTCGTAGGAGGTGTGCAAATGCATCTTCATAGGGAATGTATTTGACCAGTTTATTGAAAAATAGCCCTCCTGACATTCCTCTTAAGCTAAAAAGGCTCCACTCTGCATGTGTTTTTTGTTGAAAGGTTGTATTGAACTCTTTAAGCGTAATAGCATTTTCAAGAAATGAGTTTAATACTTGAAGCATGTCTTGCTTTACCTGGTTTCTCTGTATACCTATTTCTTTGTTGCGTGTAACTGATACAGAGTCCTCTTTGTATGCCTTTTGTAATTTGTGCCATCGTTCTATGCTCTCATAGGACCACATCATCCACCTTTTCTCCTCACGTAACTTTTCCTTTGATCATTACAACAATTAATCGATGCTCTTGTCCGCTTCCTCTTTCGATCACTTTCGCCACTATACGGTATGTCTCATCTTGAGTCGATAAGTAAATTATACCACGCTAGGATTATTATTCAATGATCCCTAGTGAGAATACTATTTTATAGTCCCAGCGTGGGCTTTTTCAAGAAACAGTTCCTCCAAATACACTACATTCATGTCTGACGAAATTCCCGATCTTCCCGGTTATGTCTCCACAAAGGAGGCTGCGAAGATGCTAGGCATCTCTGAGCGAAGGATTCGCCTCTATATCGAAATGAAACGGCTCCCGGCAGTTCGGGCAGCCGATGTTCTCATGATACCTGTGGAGAATGTCAAAAATTTTGAGCGGAAGATCGTTGGACGCCCTCGCAAAAATGTACTGACTTGGCGCATATCCTCAGCAGAAAACACTCAGTTTATGAGCTTCATTTCTGTTCAGATGAAACTTCATCGGGAGGAGCAGTTGGTACAGAGGCTGGAAGAGATGAAGCTCCATGGACAGCATGTCTTTCCAGGTACGGTAGGACGCTACATTGTAAAAAGCAAAACGGTTCCGGGGCAGGTAGAGATTGTGCTGGTCTGGAGAAGTACCATTATGCCTGATGAGATGGAACGTGAACAAGAGCTCGACAAACTTCGACAGCAACTGGCTGATGTACTGGATTGGAATACTGCTCGGTATAGCGATGGAGAGGTTTTGATGCATACATGAGTTCAGCCGTATTTTCGAGAAGAGGTGCGTTGTGACCGTCATCTTGGAGGATAATTCTCTTCCCTTCACTGATTTCCAAGCTGATCCAGAAATGGTACGTACTG
>JAABUZ0100001452.1_pt1 | contig 45199 bp, 34 predicted proteins | sample 5562091 | NCBI WGS metagenome assembly JAABUZ01 (sample SAMN12813069, study PRJNA571459) | rock metagenome | isolation source: Antarctica rocks | place: Antarctica: Victoria Land, Linnaeus Terrace sud | collected 2015-12-21
TGCGAACTCGAGTGCTCTGTGCGGCGTAACCAGAAGAGAACGAAATCTTGATGGGACGATGCAAGACACTTGTTTGATCTCTTCTTCTCGACTGATGGGCTTACCACCAACTTTGCGTCAGAGCCGATTAATGTGCCATCTAGTATCATCTTCAATTTCATTCTCGCTTTATTCTTTGCTCTGCCTGGTCGCCCTTTACGTTCGTTACCTGAAAAATCGGAAAGCAAAAGCAGCTAACCACTATTATTTATTTCTCTTTCAATTCTTGGGTATTCGTATGAATGACAAGCAACATGCCATTTTAATCTAATCTTGCAATATAACGATTAGTCCTGGCAACAAAATGTATACCCAACTTCTGAAAAAGAAGCCATTGATCTATATATAAATAACACATCCGCGCTGCTCAAGTTGCTGTAGCGACTCTGGAGAAGGAAATATCTTGTTCCAGCGCAAATCGAGCTTTTCCAGTTTTGCCAGTTCCCCAACACTTGAGGGGAGAGAGACGAACCTATTCGCTCTCAAATCAAGAGAGGTCAGATTGTCTAGATTGCGAAGCGACGCAGGGAGTGTGGTCAGCTGATTATTTCGCAGATCCAAGATGGTCAGGCGTCTTAGCTTGCCAAGAGAGGTGGGAAGCGAAGTCAGCCGATTGTTAGACATGCGTAACTCTTTGAGCTGTTCTAGTTCCCCAATGGCTTCGGGGAGAGAGACGAATAGATTGTTCATTATATGCAGCTCTTTGAGCCTCGTTAGATTCCCCATCGATTCGGGAAGGGTAGTGAGTTGATTGTTATACAGACGCAACTCTATCAAGCTTGTAAGGTTGCCAACGCTCTCAGGCAGAGTGGTCAAGTGATTATCTGTAACATTGAGGTACCTTAGCTTACTCAGATTCTCAAAAAGTGACCGGGGAAGCGAGGTCAGACGGTTATCACTGAGGTAGAGAAAAAAAGTCAGGTTAGTGAGTGCGGCAAGGGACTCAGGAAGAGAAGTCAAGGCATTGTGGCCCAAATCTAAGGTATGAAGAGCTGCCAGATTCCCTATCGTTTCTGGTAGAAAAACAAGCTGGTTTTCGGCCAGATTTAACACCTGGAGGTTGACCAATCGCCAGAACGATGCAGGAAGAGCTGTCAGTCGATTGTGACCGAGACTTATATCTTTGAGATTGGTTAACTGTCCAAGGCTATCGGGGAGAGCCATCAAGCGATTTCCGTATACATGGAGTGTTTCGAGGTTGGTGAGTTGGGAGAGAGTCTCAGGTATAGTGGTCAGTTGGTTGTCATTAAGATAGAGTTTTTGCAGACAAAGCAGATTGCCAAGCGAGTCAGGAAGAGTCATCAAACGATTGCCGGTCAAATCTAATTCGCGCAGGCTGGTTAACTGATCAATTGAGATGGGAAGAGCTGTCAACGCGCAATAACGAATTGACAATGCAACCACAGTGTCGTTTTCGATCAGCAAATCAATATCATGATAGGTACGATCCATCTGGTCTTTTAGGTAAATAGGAAAGGACTCTCCTCCCTTGAGCGAACTACTCGCCAGAAGGAGCTCCTCTAGTTCTTTCAGCACGCTCATTTCAGCTACTGGGAGCGCAATATCATTGTGTCTCTTTTTCATTTCTTCTGACCCTTCTTCTAAAAGAGTATTTCCGAGCTTGCTAAAGTAGAGTAAGCTGATCCCAAACGAGGCGAGTCCCTTTATGATAATGGTCAGTTGATAATACCTACACTCGTCTATGAGGCTCCGCCATTTTTTGTATCTTCTCGCTGACCCAGAATTTGAAGCATCACAATGACCTCTGTATCATCGAGTGGGATTTGCTCTTGGAGCCGCATGGCAAATCGGACGTGTTCTTGCTCAGTTGAGCGTAATTGCCCAAGAAGATACGACTTATAGAGTGTCAAAAAATGCTGTTCAAAACGCAGTGTACGTTCGCATATCTCACGCAGGTGCTTTCGCGCATGATATGCGGTGGGAATGAGATACTGCCAATCGTCTCGACAGGAGACGGCAATATCTTCTAGCAATGATGACCATTCGTCATCAATATGATCGCGATACAGCCGAGCGCAATCACGTTTTCTCACTGCATATAGTCCAGCTTGGAGGGCCAACAAGGCCGTTGCGGCCCATCCGGTGGTACGAACCAGGTTCCGAGTGCAAGGAACTTCCCGTCCATCAGGCAATCGAAGCGTCCGGTTCATATATCCATAAAATTCGTCTGATGAAGAGGGAAAAGTTAGAGGAAGATGGACTGGAGTGCGACGTTGGTACACATTGACCAAGAGCCAATATGCCGCACGCATCCGCTCACGTGTCCACGCTTCTATGGGTAGAAGAGGATAGAGGCTACACACATCCTGCCCATAGATGAGCCACCCTCCCAATTTCACATTCGGATTGACACCTCCCCGCAAACTGTCCTCATCTACGATGGTAATATCAACTTCTTGTATACCTACTTGATTACTCGTCCAGATTCGTTCCGCCGCACTGCATGCATCTTCATCAGCAAAATAGTTGCGAAAAACGATGAGTAAGTCAATATCACTGGTGGTCAGATGCGTTTGGTCAGCAAAACTGCCTTCAACATAGTATGCAGCAATTTGTCCAGGGAAGGTATCTTCGTACACCTGGATCACCTCTTGTATGACAGAATCAATCTGGGGATTACCGAGTGTACCTTTCAAGAGAATATCTTTCATACGATACGAGTATCCTTTTGAAATGCAAAGGAGCATTATACACTGTATTCTACAATATTTATTTGGTCACTCCTCTATGTCATTGCCTTTGGATTGGCATGGATGAATGTGCCATCTAGTATCATCTTCAATTTCATTCTCGCTTTATTCTTTGCTCTCCCTGGTCGCCCTCTCCGCTCGTTACCTGAAAAATCGGAAAGCAAAAGCAGCTAACCACCGTTATCTCTCTTTCAATTCTTGGGTATTCGTATGAATGACAAGCAGCATACCACTTTCTAGCGACACTTCAGCATGCTCACTATTAAGGACATTGCTTACACCACGTGGACGGCCAAAGTGCAGAATTTCTCCTCGCAACGGATAATACAAGCCGTGTGAACGTACGCCCATTGCCTCATTTGTGAGCGGGAACAGAGAAAGCAGGTCTCCACGCTGCCCCGAAATGAGGGTAGTACCGGGTCCACGCACCAACCAGCACACGGCTGGCCCATCCACGATACGCACAGGGACCGTCGCTATACCCGTTAAAAGCAGAATGTTTGCCATTGTATGATCGAAGCGCGCGCCACCAATAGCTCCTAGCAGCGTAATCTCGGTGGCTCCCCTTTCAAGCGCGACCTGAATAGCAAGTTCTGTATCAGTCTCATCTTTCTCAACTGCCGCACGAATAAACTGACAGCCTCGTGCCTCTAGGTCCGTTATGGACATGTTGAGTGAGTCGAAGTCGCCAACGACAACGGCTGGTACGTGACCGTATTGTAATGCGATCTCCGCGCCTCTATCGGCTGCTATAATCAGGTCTGCACGAGCCAGAGCAGTATCGATTGCTATTCCTGCTTGCACAGTTCCTCCCGCGAAGATGACAACATGCATACTGTATCTGTACCCCTTTCGGCGTATTTTCATGAAATTGGTATCTATAGTGTATCATGGAGCGTTATATCATACATAAGTTATAAAAATATCCCGCTTACGAGGTTTGAATTTATCATATGCTTACTGAAAATAAAATTCCTGAATCATGGGGACATTATCCCGAGGTGAAGCCTGCACAGGTCACACCGATTTTCTGGCGCAGTGAACTTCCTGAACTCGCGCATGTAAAACAGTCAATACTCCCGTTTGCTTATGGACGCAGTTATGGCGATAGCTGCTTGAACGAGGCTGGCGTCGCGCTCGATGTAAGTCATCTCCGCCGCTTTATCGCGTTTGATGAGCAGGAAGGTTTGCTCCGTTGTGAGGCGGGTGTCTCACTTGCTGATATCTTAGAGGTCATGGTGCCGCGTGGATGGTTCCTTCCAGTTAGTCCTGGCACCAAGTTTGTCTCGGTTGGTGGAGCAATCGCCAACGATATTCATGGGAAAAATCATCATAAGGCAGGAACGTTTGGACGCCATGTTACCTGCTTCGAGTTATTGCGCTCTAATGGAGAACACCTACTTTGTTCCGCAACGGAGAACAGTGCATTGTTTCGTGCTACCATTGGTGGTCTCGGCCTCACAGGTGTTATTCTCTGGGCCGAAATACGCCTGAAGCCAATCGTCAACTCCTATATTGATATGGACTCGATCCGTTTTGAGTCGCTTGACGAATTCTTTGCCATCTCGGCTGAATCCGATCAGGCATATGAATACACCATGTCATGGGTTGATATCTTGATTGGAGGCAAGGGCTTATGCCGAGGAAAATTTATGCGTGGCAACCACAATCAGTCTCAAGCACTTGCCGCAAAGCCAATGAAAAAGCGTTTCCCATTAGTGATGCCCATTGATATGCCTGCATTTACCTTGAACACATTTACGGTCAAAGCCTTCAACGAAGCCTATTATCGCGTTCAAAGAGACAAGCGTGTGCATAAGGTAGTGCCCTACGACCCATTTTTCTATCCGCTCGACTCCATTCATGAATGGTATCGTCTATACGGACGAAGAGGCTTTTTGCAGTACCAATTTGTGGTGCCATTCGTGACTGGACACGAAGCGATGCGCGACATACTTGGACGCATCCGCCGCTCAGGTGAGGGATCGTTTTTGACGGTGCTCAAAAAGTTTGGCGATATACCATCACCAGGCATGTTATCCTTCCCTCGTCCTGGATTGACACTCGCGCTCGATTTCTCGTATCACGGCAAAAAGACATTAAATCTGCTCAATGATCTGGATATGATTGTGCTACAAAGTGGAGGCGTAGTCTATCCCGCGAAAGATGCGCGTATGGCTCCTCAAAGCTTCCAGGCGTATTACCCACAATGGCAGGAGTTTGAGCAGTATATCGACCCACACTTCTCCTCTAGTTTCTGGCGACGTGTTACACCTCCCGAGGCCGCACTATTGCCAGTGAATGGATAAATATTAACATGAAAATAGCAATACTAGGGGCAACGTCGGCGATTGCTCACGAGGCCGCGAAATGCTTCGCGAAAGATAACGCCGAATTCTTTCTCGTTGGCCGCTCTCAGGAAAAACTCGAAACGATAGCCAACGATCTCAAGGTACGTGGAGCAAAGCGCGTCGATACCTTCGCAGTTGACCTTGCGGACCTTGAACGCCATCAAGCCCTATTTGATGCGACGCAGGCAACACTTGAGCATATCGACGTGCTCTTGATTGCCTACGGCACATTAGGCGACCAAAAACGTTGTGAACAGAGTGTAACTGAGACATTGAAAGAATTTACCAACAATTGCACAAGTGTGCTCTCGCTACTCACGCTCTTTGCCAATTATTTTGAGCAACAGAAGCGTGGCACTATTGCGGTAATCTCTTCTGTTGCAGGTGATCGTGGTCGGCAAAGCAATTATGTCTACGGAACTGCAAAGGCAGCGGTAACAACCTTCTTGCAAGGTTTACGTGGTCGTTTAGCCAAATCTAATGTAGTCGTGTTAACGATAAAACCGGGACTCATTGATACGCCAATGACCGCTGATCTCAAGAAGGGGCCCTTAATGGCAAGTGCGCGTAGTGTCGGTGAAGGTATTTATAAAGCGATACAGAAAAAAAATGAGGTCGTGTATCTGCCAGCGATTTGGCTTCCCATCATGCTCATTGTAAAAAGCATACCGGAGCGTGTGTTTAAGCGCTTGTCGATCTAAAGATGGATAGAGACTTAGAGACTGATGACGCTCTTTAAAAACTAAACATGGTAAAGTCGTCTATACCCGAGGAGGAAGTCTCCAGACATGTCTGCACGGATATGCCGGGAGATTCCCTCTTCTGCCTCTTTACACTACTCTTTTACATCGCGTCGCCAAGTAAGGACGAGAGCAACGACCGCGAAGATGAGCGCATAGACGAGTGCGACGAGCAACGTATGCCTACCATCAACATTTACAAGCGGTGTAATGCCAATCTGCAAAACGATTGGAGCAGTAAGGGCCGTTGGCATAATATTGAGATTTGGTCCAAGGAAGTAGGCCGTGACATTTGACCAGAAGTCATTTTGGGTAAGGCGATGCGCCAGTAGCATCATGATGACTCCAAAATTGTCGGTAGCGAACCAACAGAGTCCCACACTAGACAACCTCATTGGAACGTGAAGGTGACACACCGCTCATTGTCGATGCGGTTATTCTTTTTCGACCATGCTTTCCATTTCTTTCAATTAAAAAGTTTGTTTGTTAAGAATATTCATATCCTAGAGCTTGCCATATTGAAGACACCGCCCACAGCATTTTTGTGACACGATGAGTAACACGGTCAAGAGATTTGCTCTTTGCTACGATGGAGGCAAATTGCAAGTTACTGTTCTAGAGGTATCCAACTGAGCAAGAAGACATTATGCTTAGTATGCGGATCGAATTGTCACTCCCATCTGACCAGTTCAGTGGCATGCGTAGAAGTTGCATTCTCAGATCTCACGTGAGCAACTATGAGTAGTTATGGTAGATATTTTTGTGCAAGAGCTACAGTTGTGAATGCTATTTCAACATGTTTAACAGACTCGTGTTCTTATCCTACTTTTTCGCGTTGGCGCAGTGCTTCATACAGCGCGATGCTACCAGCCACTGCTGCATTGAGGGAGTTAATATGACCATGCATCGGTAGTTTCACCAGCAGGTCGCAGTGTTCGCGTATCAGGCGTCCAATGCCCTTACCTTCATTGCCCACGACAATCGCAAGTGGACCTGTTAAGTTCGCCTTGTGATAAAATGACTTCGCCTCACCAGCCAGTCCAACGACCCAAACATTTTCCTGCTTGAGTTGGTCGATTGTGCGAGTTAAATTTGCCTCTTGCGCGATGAGTAAATGTTCTGTTGCACCCGCCGAGGTTTTGACAACGGTAGCATTGACCTCGGCGGCGCGATGCTCTGGTAGCACAACGCCATGAACACCCACCGCCTCTGCTGTACGCAATAAGGACCCAAGATTATTAACATCCTGGATAGCATCGAGAATAAGCAAAAATGGTGCCTGTTGCTTCCGCCTGGCATACGCTAGTATATCGGAGACGCTGATATATTTGCGCTCCTCAACCAGCGCTATACAACCCTGATGCACCGCCCCCCGACTAAGTTGATCGAGACGCGAACGTGGCACAGTCTCAACTGGAATCTGTTGCTGCTCGGCCTCTTGTACGATTGAGGCAACAACAGTAGCATCGCGTTGCCCCTCTGCTAATAACAAGCGTTTAACGCGCCGTCCAGAATGAAGTGTTTCTAAGATAGGGTTGCGTCCCCAGATATATTCAGGCATGAAATCTCTCTTGTCTTATTTGCTCTGCGCTTAGAGTAGAGCTACAATCTCTTCTTGTACAGGAACGCCAGTAACCTCGGCATCATTCTCATGTATGACCAGATCTACCTCGCTTCTCACACCGAATTCGGGAAGATAAATCCCTGGTTCGATAGAGCAACATGTGTTCGTTAACAAAACACGTTCGTCCTGTGTCTCAAAATTATCAATATTCGCCCCGTTGCCGTGCTCATCTACAGCAATATTGTGCCCTGTACGATGTACAAAGTAGTCTCCATAACCTGCCTTCACAATGACTGAGCGCGTTACATCATCAACCTGCCGACCTTCGACACGCTCACCCGCTGCAAGACGTTCACGCACAAAAGCAATACCGGTATCGCGAGCACGCCGTACAATCTCAAAGACATCACGTTGACGTTGGGGAATTTCATCGCGTGTTCCGGCAAAGGCCATCCATGTGTAGTCGGCGAAGATAGCTCCATCGTGTGGCAATTTGGCCCAGAAGTCAAACAAGATAAGATCCCCTCGTTGAATAAGCTTGTGTTGTTCTCGCGTCGGCTCATAATGTGGATTACCACTATTTGCGTTTACCGCGACGATAGGGGCTTCTGAAGTTACGAAACCGGCTTGTTTGATAAGTGCCACAAAGCGTTGCTGTACGGTGTACTCATTAAGCTCTACATTGCTACGCATGTCATTGGTAAGCTCTGCAAAGAGGTTATTTTTTGCTGCGATAAGGCGGCGTCCTGCTTCTCGATGACTCTCGATCTGCTCATGAGTCAGTTGCGCTACAAAGCGTTGTGAGAGGTTCGCAGAACTTACAACCTCTGCGCCAAATGAACGTATCAGTTCGATGGTACCGGCATCGACACGCGCGATATAGGGAATGGCGTTCATAGGTGAATATTCCATAGCAACACGCATACCTGGACGTAACAGACTTTTCACATGCTGCTGCATCTCTTCCCATGTACGGAAAATGAGTCGCGTTCCTGACAAAGAGCGTAACACATGCGCCTCAACTGCGCTAATAATAGTGGTCGGCGTTCCCTGTGCCGGAACAAAATAAAACCAGCGCCGCGTGTACATCTCTTGCTGCGGAAGTGATAACACCTGATACGCGATGGGGTTAGACTTACGAAAATCATAAAATAGCCAACCATCTATATATTCATCCTGCAATGCTTTTTGAATACGTTCAATATCCATATTTTATCCTTCAATGAATTCACAGCTAAAAATAATGCTTGACGCTATTGTATCACCTTCACATTGTGTGGAATTTCTCAAGATTCCTTCAATAATCCTTAAAGCATGGTCTTTTTTTGGTTTTAGCTGTTATACTAACCCCAGAAGCTTATAGCAACGTATAACTATGAAGCTTATAGCAACGTATAATCATATATAGCAAGCAAACTATTAATACATATTTATGGGGAACAAAAAGAATGGATGACGAGCCAACAATAAAATTAGCAACACTAGGCGCAGCGAAAAATAGAGTGCCATTACTAAAATCTTTAGATACATCCAGTGCATCGTCGTCACAAAAGTATGACATGTTAGGCGAACAGCAACAAATTGCACCTTTTATTGACGAAAATGCTACAGATAAATACCCTCCTACCTATGCTAAACACCGAAGGAAACAAGAAGCACCATCCGATAGTCCTGTAGTCTCGGCTGATACCTATCTGAATAAACCAACTGTAATCCTACCTGTAGCCCCGCCGCCTCAGAATAAACTCCCCAAGAAAAAGAGGATGCGTCGGAAGCGTGTATTGCAAGGGACACTTATTGTATTTCTTCTTTTTATTGGTATCACTGGAGGTGTGCTTGCTTATGGCTATCACTACTATGACACAAATATTCAGACTCCACTAAAGAATTTTATTCACCCTGTGAAGCGAAGCACGAATGAACCTGCACTCAATACTACACCATCATATAATGTGATTATGGGTCGTTCCTGGAATATCTTGCTTATGGGAAGCGACAACGATGGAAAATATACATTTCCAAAGGTGCTGACGCAAGTGATGATGGTTGTACATATCGATACTGTGACGGGCAGTGTCTCAATGGTCTCTATCCCGCGCGACTCCTGGGTTAATGTACCAGGGCTAGGCGGCATGCACAAAATTGACCAAGCGTTTTACCTGGGTGCCTCGAAAAATAGCAGCTTTGACGACGGAGTTCGAGCAGCACGACTCACTATTGAGAGAGATTATGGCATCACAATTGACCGTTATGGTTGGGTGGGATTAAGTGGTTTTGCAAAGGTAGTTGACACGCTCGGAGGTGTTGATCTCAATGTAACGCATCCCATTGTCGATGATAATTATCCCGATGATACAGGTGCTGGTGCTAACCCGAATGATCCCTATGCCCTCAAACGCCTCTATATTGCTCCCGGCTTTCAACATCTGAATGGTCTACAGACTCTGGAATATGTCCGTTCACGTCATGCTGACCTGATTGGCGACATTGGGCGTACACAGCGGCAGCAGCAGGTACTAGAAGCAATCAAGAAAAAATTGACGGTAAATACATTGTTCGCGGACCTACCACAACTCTTTAACGACCTGTCGGGAACCGTTTACACTGATTTGAACGAACAAGAGATGATCGCCTTCGCGAATTTTGGACGCACGCTTAAAAGTTCATCTATTCAACGCGTGACACTGGGACCTGGAACGGGGAACCAGGATTACGGCAATCTCGCAAGTATCTATGATCCCTGGGCGGGAGCAAATCAAGATGTGGTTATTCCACATTGTGTAAACATTCAACCTGTGATGAATCAGATATTTGGCCTTGGCAATGTACAAAGCTGTAATGTTGGAGGATAGCACTGCTGAGAAAGACGAAATACCGCTTGTAGGCATCGCTTACAAGCGGTATTTCGTCTCTTACCTCACACCGATAAGAAGTTCGTTAGCGGTCACGCTCTTGCGTTGTTAGTGCAGCCTGTGCGGCAGCTAAACGTGCGACAGGGACACGGAACGGGGAACAACTTACGTAGTCTAGTCCGACCATGTGACAGAACTCGATGCTGTCGGGGTCGCCACCATGCTCACCACAAATGCCTAGCTCAAGATTTGGGTTTGCCTGACGACCCTTTTCAGCCGCCATACACACCAACTGTCCAACACCATCACGGTCAAGTGTCTGAAACGGATTGGTGGGCAGAATTTTGACCTTCTGCTTCATACCCGGCTCGTCGAGACCATCGACATAGCGTAACAAAAACTTACCCTCAGCATCATCACGGCTAAAGCCAAAGGTAGTCTGTGTCAGGTCATTGGTACCAAAGCTGAAGAAATCGGCAACAGGCGCGATCTGATCAGCAGTTAGAGCCGCACGTGGCAGTTCGATCATCGTACCAAACTTGTACTCGATAGCACCGCCAACCTCGTCGGCGATCTCATGTGCAACCGCTTCTAGCTGGCGGCGAACCTCTTTTAGCTCGTTGACATGCCCAACCAGAGGAATCATGATCTTAGGTTGTAGTTTCTTGCCTTCCTTCGCCAGTTCACGAGCAGCCTCGAGAATAGCACGCGTCTGCATAACATTGATCTCAGGAAAGAGGAGACCCAGGCGGCAGCCACGCAGACCGAGCATGGGGTTCATCTCACGCATAGAGCCAACGGCCTCTAGCATCTCGCGCTTCTCCGCCAGTTCTTTGGGATTGTTTCCTTTGGTCTCAAGGCGCGTCACCTCGACGAGTAGCTCTTCATAGGAGGGCAAGAACTCGTGCAGCGGTGGATCAATCAGACGAATAACAACTGGATAGCCCTCGCCTGTCTTGGGGTCCACCATCGCTTCAAAGATACCTCTGAAGTCGCTGCGCTGGAAGGGGAGTAACTGGTTGAGTGCGGCCTCACGCTCTTCCGACGTCTTCGATAAAATCATCTTCTGGACGATGGGTAGGCGTTCCTGCTCCATGAACATATGCTCGGTACGGCAAAGACCAATACCCTCAGCACCAAATGTAATAGCGCGTTGGGCATCGCGTGGATAATCAGCGTTAGCCCACACACCTAATTTGCGCTCCGTATCAGCCCAGGTGAGCAGTTTCTTCAAATCTTCTTCTTTATCGAAGTCAGCCTCAACAGTCTTGATGATGCCAGCGAAAACCTCGCCTGTCGCACCATCGATAGAGATGTCGTCACCTTCCTTGATAACCATGTTAGAGCCAACAACACGGAAGAGATGCTCAGCCTCGTTGACACGAATACCTTCACAACCAGCAACACAGGGCAGACCAAGACCACGCGCTACCACAGCGGCATGACTGGTCGCACCACCGCGTGCAGTCAGGATCCCCTTTGCCACCAGCATGCCATGCACATCATCGGGACTTGTCTCAGGACGAACCAATACGACAGGTGTGCCAGCCTTGCCAAGTTCTTCAGCACGATCAGCATCGAAAATAGCTTTCCCGAAGGCGGCACCAGGAGAGGCATTTAATCCCTTTGCCAGCAAGCGGCCTTCTTGCTCAGCCTGTTTCTTCTGCGCATCGTCAAAACGCGGTAACAGGAGCTGATAGACATGGTTTGGCTCAACACGCTTCACAGCGTCTTGCTGCGAGATAAGGCCTTCTTCGACCATATCAACGGCAACCTTGATGGCTGCCCCAGCATTACGCTTCGCCGAGCGCGTCTGAAGCATATAAAGGTGGCCCTTTTCAACGGTAAATTCCAGATCCTGCATGTCCTTGTAGTGTTGCTCAAGGCGATTAGCAATCTCTTGGAATTCCTGGTAAACTTCGGGTAAGTCCTGTTGTAACTTGCTAATCTTGGAAGGTGTGCGGATACCGGCTACCACATCCTCGCCCTGTGCATTGAGCAGGTACTCACCATACAATTGTTTCTCGCCTGTAGCAGGGTCCCGCGTGAAGGCAACGCCCGTGCCACTATTACTACCCATGTTGCCAAAGACCATGCTTTGCACATTTACCGCCGTGCCGAGTGTATGCGCGATTTTGTTGAAATTACGATAATCGATGGCACGCTTGTTGTTCCAGGAAGAGAATACGGCTTCGATAGCCTTCTCCAACTGTTTGTATACGTCCGTCGGGAACGGCTCACCCGACTGCTTCTCGGCAATCTGCTTGAACTCGCCAACGAGTTTTTTTAGGTCAGAGGCGGGAATCTCGGCGTCAGTTTTGACCTGTGCCTGCTCTTTGTAGTGTTCGAGAACACGCTCAAAGTCGCGTGGATCAGTGTCAAGTACAATCTTGCTGAACATCTGAATGAAGCGGCGATAGGCATCATAGGCGAAACGCTCATCGCCTGTGAGGGCAACAAGTCCCTGCACCGTCTCGTCGTTGATGCCAAGATTAAGCACGGTATCCATCATACCAGGCATGGAGAATTTTGCGCCTGAGCGTACAGAAACGAGCAAAGGGTTCTGTTTATCGCCAAAGCCCTTATTTGTCTGCTGCTCCACAATCTTGAGAGCTGCCAGAGCTTGATTCCACATACCTTGCGGAAAATGTTTATCCGAATCATAATAGGCATTGCAGGCTTCGGTGGTAATGGTGAAGCCGGGAGGAACGGGGAGACCCGCGTTTGTCATCTCGGAAACACCCGCGCCTTTGCCGCCTAGCAGATCGCGCATCTTGGCATTACCTTCACTAAAGAGATACACCCATTTACGTGGGGATTGTTTTACCGCCTCATCAAGTCCTGAACGTGTAATCTGTTGTGTCATAGTAGGTATCCCTCCAACGTATTACAGAAATAAAAGGTACGTCCTTACGCACTTAATACAATGTTTCTGGCCCAACGCAATATAGTGCGAGCATGCTGTATATAGTCAGCAGCCTGCTCCGCACTGATAACTTCGTCTGCCTCTTCCGGTGGTGTATTGATATAAAAGGCTTCTGGATGGAATGGGGTCAGCCCCGCCAGTTTCTCTTGAATGTTCAAGGGGGCACCAACGGCAATACCTAATGCACGTAGGTCGTGGTCATAGGGTGAGCGACGCCCAAAGCGCAGAACGCTAATCGATTGCGCCGCCTTCTCAGCCGCTTGATTGCAAAAATCTGCACAGGCAAAGTGTCGTCCTAGACTCAACTCGACTGTCGCTGTCGCCATATCCTGTGCTGCCTCCGCGAAGACGGCCAACGCCCCTTGTATATCCCCTTGTAGAGGTGTAGAAGAGTTCTCATCTTCATCGTCGTCCTTTGCGGAAGTCGATGTTGTATGAGCTATTATCGCTTGAGTATCCTCACCAAGTGTGACCTCTTGTGAGAGGAGCAGTTCCAAGTCCTCTTCACTTTCTCCATTGGGTAGTATATGTTTATCATTGTGCATCTGTGCCATAATGTGTGTCCTTGTCCAGTAACTAGCCCACAGGTAGTGCATATTCTCTTCGGCCATCTTGCCCATAATATGCCTAACCGATGCATCATGTCAATGTGGAAATAGGAACGAATATCCATTCATCATTGGGAATTTGCATCCGTAGTTGTTCAGAAACGGCATAACGAGTGCAGGCTGTGTTGCAAACGAAGTTGGCAAAGCAGTTAAAGCTAGAGAAAAAGGAGCCTTTGTCCCTTTCATTAGAATGGACAAAGGCTCCTTTTTCTTTTCAGTAATATTACTATTTTGTCCTTGATATCATTAAGCTAATTATTCTGCATCATTGGTTATTCAGATTTGCCAGTTGTGTTTTCTCGTAGTTGCCATCCTGCGGTGGAAAGTTGTATGGTGCTGGCGCAGCACTTCCGTTTTCATATGAGTTCACCTGCCACTGCTGTGGTTGCTGTTGCGGCGGCTGAGGGTATTGTGGGTATTGAGGATATTGAGCTGCTCCTCCATTTGGTGCATACGGCTGCTGGTACGGGTTGGGATAAGCATATGGCTGATTTTGTCCTGGGGTACCATTCTGCTGTGGAAATGTGCCGGGAAGTGTAGCGTTATAGGCAACCTGCGGTGCTAACCGCTTCTTCCGCCGAAGCAAGAATATCGACAACCCTAGTAGGATGAGGCCAATGAACAGAATGAAAATTCCACCAGCCCAGTTATTCTCGTTGTAGCCTTGAGGATGTTGAGTGTAGTCCGCAGTGGCATAGGACTGTGGGTTTTGTCCATTTGTATCATACGAGGTGATTTTCACTACGGTATAACCTGTACCTACCAGATGAGTTCCCTTATCTGAAGAAACATCAACATCAGTAGTTTGATCAGGCCGATAGACAAAGGAGATGAGCGTACTTTGTAAATTCTGATCATTGAATGAAGGTGAAAAATCCCCCTTATTGATGACGTAGATGGTAGAAGAATTTTGCATTGTCATATAGCTTGTACCACTATCATGAATATAATGTTCAAACTGCCTATGTTGCACATCCTGATATGTGACTTGATGAGAGCTAAATCCAAGTGCAAAACCGATAAAGATACCAGCAACACCGAGACCCAGCAACGCCCAGGGGATATACGACGGCTTCCTGATTATGAGAAAGATGAAACGAAGAAGACTAAACAAGTCATTGCTCCTTTGCGTGAACTAGCGTCAAAAAGTGATCGCTAGACTAAACAGTACGGTAGAGCTTATGAAAAGACAGTATACTCAAGTTGCTGTCAAAACACATCATTAAAATTGTCTATTTCTTTTAGTTATCGGAATACTCGAAGTAACTCTTTATAGTTTTTTTGCTACTGGCCTATAAATACAAGAGTGACGAAAGGAAAGAGAGACACACGGGAACTTTCTTCGCCTTATGTACGTCTCTCCTATTAACGAGAGGATTGTACGAGGTATACAAAGTCTATAAAACAGGCGTATACAGCAAGCACAATGAAGTGAAGCAAAGGAAAGTGGTATGCAAGAAGCACAAGACAAAGACACAATACGAACTATAGTATCATCTCAGCCGCACAAGCGCTCGTTCTGGTTAACAAGTCTTGGTACGATCGCTGTAGCAGCACTCTCGATTGGTCTAAGCATTACTGCATTTGCTTATTGGCACGCACCATTCGATAAAGTGGCCTCGCGTTCGGGTTCAAGTGCATGGGAACGTGTTCTTGATGGATATAACATCTTCTCGATTACTACGGCACCCAATAATCTTGCAACACTCTATGCGTGTGGTATTCCTTTGCAACCCTCTACTTCTATGCCCTATCACCCGCGTACAGGCATGCCTGTGTTACAATATGCACTTCTTAGCAGTACTGATAGTGGAACACACTGGCAAGAAGTTACAAGGCTGAATGGAGACTGTCAGATTGCTATAAGCCCTACAAATAGCAACGATATTTATGCTGTTGCCCTGGCTGACCATACGGCAAGCAATGGGCAAGTTAATAGCATACTTAAACACAGCACCAATGGTGGTCACTCATGGACAGACATTCTCCCAACGTTCGTTGCCAATACAACACAATCCCCTATAGTATGGCAAGTGCAACAACTCAGTAGAGTTGGAAATCGCTTGTTTGGTATCCAGTGGATACCATTGACACAAGTACCCCCACTACCAGTACATCCAATGCCACCAGTGTATCCAGGAGCGAAAAATACATCACCAACAATCGCGACAAGGCTCACGCTCAATACCTCACGTCTCGTTGAAAGTAGTGATGGTGGATATACCTGGACGGTGATCGACAGCAACCTCGGCAAAACGGAACAGGAAACACGCGACTACGTAGTTTCTCCCTCTGATTCACAAACCATTTACGAACTTGCTGGAATGCAGTGGCCTAATTATCGCACACCACTAACACCGAAAAACATGGTTGTAGGTGGAAATAATCTTACACTCTATAAAACAACAGACGGCGGTGGTACCTGGATAAAGCTTTTGGAAAACCAACAGAACGGGAGCAAGGTACAATTAGCAAGCAATGATCCTTCTCATGTCTACGTAGGTGCATCAATTGGTGTAGTGCCTCTAGCATCAGGGCAAAGTGCAGGACAAATTGCCACTGTACTACCACATTTTTCGCTTACTGCTAGTACAGATAGTGGAGCGACATGGTACAGCATTAAACCTCCAACAGCAACTTCACTTGTCCAAAATTGGTTTGTAAGTGCGGATGGACAGGTTTATGCCGCGACTGGTTCCGCTCCAAGTGGGCAACCGACCGTTACAGGAGGCACAGTTATGCCCTCTTCAACCTCTCAAATAGGACCTGGTGGCTATAAGGTCGGAAGTACTTCGATAGGTGCGGGGAGTAGTGTGAGCAGTTCAGGAAGTTCAGGAGGTACTGTGAGCGGCTCTCCTGTAAGTACGGGCGGTAGTGTGACGGCTATTCAACGCTACGATACTACCAACGATACTTGGAGTACCGTCACGCAGACGCCAGCAAGTAGTTCGTTTGTTGCAGTGACAGCTAACACAACGCAGAAGAAGGTAACGCTCTGGCTCATGAGTAATGCAAATGGGAAATTGGCATTATACAAGCAGGTATTAGAATACCTGGTATAAGATTACGAAATCGTCCACAGATATTGCTACTTCGAGAGTTACATAGCAAAAACTTTAGTTCACGCGCAAAGGCTTAGCTTCGCGGCGTACACGCTTTCCTTGACGTATTTGTTGGGCAGCAGTACGGTCTTTCTGTGCTTCTAGCTTAATGAGCGGGAATGGACGGTTAAACTGGCGATCAAAAGACTCCGCTTTTTCTTCAGAAAGCATAGCACGCCGTTCATAAGCGCGAGCGAAGATATCACGCTTCACATCATCGGGGGAATCAATTAAGAGGAGATAAGCCAGCGCAAATTCTGGCTTACCCTGTTCCGCATATGCGTCGGCACAGGTGAGCGAATCGGCTCCCTCTTCCACTTGTTTACGAGCCTGTTCGGTAAAAACGTCTTTAAGTAATCGGCTATAAAGTTCTGCAAAGTCTGTAGGCATCTCAGGCTCCTATGAATATAGTAGTGACGACAACTCCCCTATCTTGTTCCACTCCCCTACGTCCTAGTCCTACATAATACCACTTTTTTTTGCCTCTTGCTGCTCCTCATGATGCCATTTTTGTGCGTAGAAAAAGAGTTCTCGGAAGGCTCGTGTGATAACAGAGAGCTTTGCACCTGTCGCGCGCCCACTCCGGCGCGGAAGATGCTGTACGCCAACCTCTGTATAGGTATAACCCTCACGCGTAAATTTGTAAAGCATTTCTGTGTTAATCATCGCACCGCGCGTCTCTAGATGGTTTTGCTGGAAGAACTCAGCTTTGTAGAGCTTGAAGGCGCAGTCAATGTCTCGTACACGTAGTTTGAACACAGACTGCACTAACATTTTCCAACCCCAGGCGTTGAGTTTACGTAGTTGTGTATCTTGACGATGAATCCGATAGCCAAGTACAGCATCATATTGCCCGATCAATGGAAAGAAGCGTTCCAGGTCACAGATATCAAACTGTCCATCAGAATCCATAAAGAAGACGAGGTCCTTACTTGCCGCCTCGAAACCACTGACAAGAGCTGCACCATAGCCTTTATTTACCTCGTGATTGATGACACGAACACGCGGCTCCTTCAAGGCCATCTCTTCTAAGATAGCTCGTGTCCGATCCTTACTTCCATCATTGACTACGATCACCTCAAAGTCTTGTGTCCAGAGTGAAGCCGCATCAATCACTGAACGCATTGTTGCAGTGATTGCCACCTCTTCGTTATGTGCAGGCATAACAACTGAAAGGCTATATGCAATACTCATTCTTTGCTCTTTCACCTGCACCTGCTGATTCCGCCGCTCTTGCATCTTTCCCTCATAGACAGCATGCTCTGTCCCTGACTCAACCAACGTAGCTTTGTTTCTACGCGCCATACTGGAGAAGACCCAGAGACGCATTCCCAAATAGGAAATAACCGATATTCCAAGCATTGCTAGTCCCTTGGAAACGTTGGCCACAAAAATTATTTGTAATCGATGGGTGTAACATTTGCGCTACCATCCAAATGATACTATCATTATAAAGTATTCCAAGCAAACTAACCAAAGAAAAACGCAGCAGTTCGCTACCATGAAGTAGGCACATTCTGTCTTAAGGAGTGGACGTTGCTTCCTTTTGATGCTATGCGGCACTATACGAAAATGTGTCGCCGTCGACGTTTGAATGTCAGATAGTTTTGACAAGGAAAACTTTTCTTCAGAAAGAACTACTATTGCAAAATAGAACGAGCATTTTAGATCGCTTGTAACGAATATAGGAGAAAATAGGAGTGGTATATAATTTGTTACCCCTCTATGTTAAGAACGTCTTAAAGTGAGAAAAGTTAGAAAGCACACCCTAAATAGGAGTGATTGATGGATACCTTGGGCACGAATCATATCTCTTTAGCTACAACGAATATACAGCAGAATACCTCAACTTCTGAAGCACAAACAGAGAATTCGCTGGAACAGGCACCACAATCCGCGCAACAGAAACTCCAAGTATTTTGGCAAAAGTGGTCAAGAGCAGCCCTTGGTATACTTCCGGTCTATGTCGCCGTCCATATCGGTTTTTTTATTACAACATGTGTCTCATTTTTATTTACACATAGAGATTTTGACGGCACGTGGGTACCCTTGCGTGCTCTGCCAGCAGCATGGCACCACTGGGATAGTGGTTATTATATGAGTATTGCACTAAATGGCTATGGCACTAAGGATGTATATCGGTCAGCTTTTTTCCCACTTTATTCACTGCTTATACGGGTTGTACTACCTATAACACATCATAATGCAGTGCTAGCGGGTTTTCTTGTCTCCGATATTGCGGGCTTTTTCATGCTGATCGTTCTCTATCAACTTGTATGTGAGGATTTTAACGAGGAACATGCGAACCGCACCGTGCTCTACTTGTCACTCTTTCCCACCGCTTTTTTCTTTGCGGCAGTATATAATGAGTCGCTCTTTCTCTGTCTGACACTACTTAGCTTTTATAATATGCGACATGGGCAGTGGTGGCTAGCTGGAATTTTCGGATTTTTCGCCGCACTAACGCGCTCGTCGGGTTTGTTTCTAATCCTTCCCTTCTGTTATGAATATCTATGGCAGCACAAGTTTAACATAAAACGTATCCGCTTCAATGTTATAAGTGGTGGACTGATCTTAGCGGGTATTGGTGTGTACTCCCTCTACTGCTATTATAAGTTTCATGATTTTCTCGCATTTTCGCACGCCCAGGCAAACTGGAACCACCATCTTGAAGTACCCTGGTACGGTATCGTTCATTCGATAAAGGCAATCAGTACGAGCGGAGGTCTTATTGGCTTCCAGTCCATCCGTAACCTGCTTGATCTTGTACCTGACCTGATGATGCTAGCACTAATTGTACTGATTTTTATAGGACCATTGAAGTTTTCACGTTCACTCTGGTCATACGGCATCTTCGCGGCCGCGCTTTATATATTCCTGCAACTCTTTCCAGTTGGAGGTACAGGACTCTTTCCACTACAATCTGTGTCACGTTACTTACTAGAACTTTTCCCGGCCTTTATTATGCTTGCGGCATTCGGCAAATCTCGTATGTTCAACATGAACTATCTCGTGATCTCTGGCGCACTCCTCTTCTTTTTGCTCACCCAATTCCTTACAGGGCACTGGGTATTGTAAAGGCATCTTTCATGCAATTTTCTAAAGACTCTTCTCAAAAAAATATACTGGTTCTGCGTACTTCAGATACAAGCCATCAGGATAAGCTCGTGAGCAATGGAGTTGATACAAATATCTCTACCACTATAAGCAAAACTACGGCAGCACAAGCAAAGCTAATGAGTCAGCAGCAACAAAAAAGTGGACGGTGGCAGGGATGGCTTGAGGCATTTCAACACGTCTTTCCCATCTACGTAGCAACACGTATAGCGTTTTTGCTGCTGACTTATCTCGTCAGTCTTTTCTTTTTTGACAACTTCTCAGGGCAATCGCGAACACTACACGATTTTATAGAACAGTGGAACCATTGGGACACAGGCCAGTTTACTAACATCGTACAATTTGGCTATAACGCCCCTTGGCGCACCGCTTTTTTCCCACTCTACCCTATGTTAGAAGCGCTCCTGACACCGCTCTTGCATAAGCCTTTCTATGCGGGTCTAGTTATATCCAATCTCGCCACACTTGGTCTATTTTTAGTGCTCTATCGGCTTGTACGCGAGGAGTCCAACGAAGAACTAGCCACGCGTACTGTTCTTTATCTTGCGGTATTTCCCACCGCCTTCTTTCTCGCTGCGGCCTACAACGAGTCGCTTTTTCTTTTTCTGGCCGTGTTCAGCTTCTATCATATACGGCGCGGCAATTGGTGGCTAGCAGGGCTATGTGGCTTTTTGGCGAGCTTAACACGTTCGGCAGGTGTCTTCCTGCTCGTCCCTTTCTGCTATGAGTATCTACGGCAGCACGAGTTCAATCTCAAAAGAATACGCTTTAGCATTGTAGGTGGAGCATTCATTCCTGCTGGACTCGCGCTCTTTGCTCTCTATTGCTACTATAAGTTCCATGATTTTCTGGCATTCTCGCATGCACAAGTCTATTGGGGACGCCAACTTTCAAAGCCCTGGTCTGGCTTTACCCATGCTTTGAGTATTATCTTGAAACGTCCAGCACTGACATTTGACTCAATTCATAATGTGCTTGACCTGAGTGCGGGCTTATTCATGCTGCTGGTGCTGGTGCTGTGCTTTGTTGGCCCCTGGAAGTTTAGTCGTGACCGTATTGTCTACGGACTCTATGGAGTAACCTTTTACCTCTTCCTGATACTGTTTCCAGCATCCGGGGGATTTCCTCTACAGTCGCTCTCGCGGCTCGTACTCGAACTGTTCCCTGCTTTTCTTGTCCTGGCAATGATGGGGAAGCGATCAGCATTCAACATATATTATCTGACCATCTCAATAAGCGTACTCGCGTTTATGTTGCTACAATTCTTGATGGGGCGTTGGATTGTGTAGTATGAGCAAAGCAACGATAAACCACCTGTCCAATAGAAGAGGAACAGGAGCATCTTTTGAAAGAGATGCTTCTGTTCCTCTTCTATTGGATATTAAAGACGTTCGATAACCATGCCATTTGCCATACCCCCACCTTCACAGATGGTTTGTAGGCCATAACGACCACCGATACGCTCTAGTTCGTGCAACAAGACGGTGGTAAGGCGCGCGCCAGAAGCTCCAAGGGGATGTCCAATAGCCACTGCACCACCATTGACATTAACTTTACTCATGGCTGCACCGATCTCACGTTGCCACGCCAGCACAACGCTGGCAAACGCCTCGTTGATCTCTACAAGATCAATCTGGTCAATAGTCAAACCAGCCTTCGTCAATGCCTTTTGTGTTGCAGGAATAGGTGCAGTGAGCATAAAAATTGGGTCAGCACCTGCAACTGAAAACGAGATAAAGCGAGCACGGGGCTTAAGACCAAGTTTTTCAGCAGTCGCCCGCTCCATAATCAATACAGCAGATGCACCATCACTGATCTGCGAAGAGTTGCCCGCAGTGATTACACCGTCAGGCTTGAACGCAGGTTTTAGACTTGCAAGTTTTTCAAGGCTTGTATCAGGCCGGATACCTTCGTCACGTACAAATTCGCTCGTTGTGCCGTCTTCGTTCTTTATCTGAATAGGTATAATCTGCGAAGTGAAACGTCCCTCGGCGGTAGCACGAGCAGCACGACGATGACTCTCTAAGCTATATGCATCAAGGTCTTCTCTACTCAACTCCCACTTGTGCGCAATTAAGTCAGCGCTGATGCCTTGATGTACAAGACCATCATGATAGCGTTTTACCATGCGAGGACCGAATGGAGTGCCTGGACCTTGCGAAGAGGATCCCATTGGAACACGCGTCATTGCCTCAACGCCGCCAGCGATCACTATATCATAAGCACCACTCATAACACCTTGGGCAGCAAAGTGAACGGCTTGCTGGCTTGATCCACATTGCCGATCAACGGTTGTACCGGGCACCGCTTCAGGGAAGCCTGCGGCAAGGGCTGCATTACGACCTACATTGAGGCTCTGTTCACCTACTTGACTCACACAACCAACGATGACATCTTCAATCAGTGAAGCATCAATGCCAGTACGTTGTACCAGTGCTGCAAGTGTCTGGGCCATCAGATCTACTGGATGCCAGTCCTTGAGTTTTCCACCTCTACGCCCCACGGGAGTACGAACAGCCTCTACGATGACGGCTTCCCTCATTGTAGCCATGAAAATCCTCCTGCAAAGAAACAGTTGCCAATTGGAAGTACAAGGTTCTCTTATTTGCTGTACAGTAAGTCACTTTTTTACGGAACAATGCAAGTTAAAAAAGTGACTGTTTGAGTTAATTACTACTAACCCAAACAGTCGCTTTCTGCCTTTTACTTTTAATAGCTAGCACGGCCGAACATGACGCGCTGACGTTTCTGTCCAAAGAGCAGGTATAACAGCGGTCCAACAATCACAGGAATTGGCATGAGCCAGATAACTGCTAGCCAGAGAATTTTTCCTGCCAACGAATGATCGTCTTCAAGCACCATAACGGTCTCGATAATATGCCCCACAAGCGGCACAAACACAATAACGAGAAACAGCAACGAGTTAAAGAAACAGCCTCTATTGCGTGACATTATAATAGTCTCCTTATTTTCCTATGTAGGGACCGATGCATCATATCTTCATTGGCATTATTATACTCACATTATCGTGTCCCTACAAAGCAGTTTTTAGTTATAAGGTATGTAATTGTATGGATAGATACCCATATGTATGTACGCATAGAGAAAATATTTGTTGTATAAAGTGCTTCAGCTTAATAGGCCATTGACATTCATAGGACTGCTAGCAAACTGAACAGTAAAATAGAAACACGACCCTTCACCAAGTACGCTTTCCGCCCAGACCTGGCCACCATGCATATGCACTATCTGCCGCACAATTGAAAGGCCCAATCCCGTTCCAGGTAGGATATGGTGCGCATCAGACTTAACACGTTCGTAACGCTCAAAGATACGATTGATCGCGTCAGCCGATATACCGATACCATGGTCTTGTACGCTGACATGAACAGCTCCACCTTCCACCCAACTACTAATGCATACCTCTCCACCATCAGGAGAGTATTTGATCGCGTTATCGAGAAGGTTTTCTATCACTTGCGTCAGTTTGCCCGCGTCACCAATCAATACAGGAAGCGCGTTCGCTAGTTTAAAACGGAGTGTATGCAGCTCTGAGGTTGGGCTGACGCGATTGACCACCTCCATAATAATTGTGTTAAGATCAAGCCAGCCTTGACGGAGTTGCATACTACCCGTTGCCATACGCTCCAGATCAAGCATATCGCTAATCATACGCGAGAGACGTTTGGCATCCAGATGAATATCAACCGCAAATTCTTTCATCTCCGCAACGCTCCAGTCCTCACAACACATCATTTCGCTAAAACCCTGAATCGTGGTGAGTGCGGAACGAAACTCGTGACTGACAACCGAGACAAAATCACTCTTAATCTTGTTCATATGCTCTAACTGCTCGTTCGCTTCTCGTAGTGCCACAAGTGCATTATTACGTTCGCGTTGCATCCTCTCGCGTTTAATGACCAGAGTACCCAGTCTTGAGATAGTCTTTATAAGAGTGAGTTCGTCCGCAGTATGATGCGGTTGTACCTGCCCATTATCTAGCAACAAAACGCCAGCAAGGTGTCCATCCACATATATTGGCGCAACGACAAGCGCAGTGGAGAGATTCCTCGATGCCGTATACGCACTATCCGTGAGGAGAATTTCACCTGCTTGCAGTCGCGTCATCTTGTCTGCATCTCCCAAAAGGCTCTGTATCCGTGTTCCCTGTATGCTCTCACGCCATTGCTGTTCACATTCGGTAGTCATACCAAGAACAGCTACTGGATAAAGCATATCAGTTTGTTGTTCTAACACAGCAATACTCACATGTTGCCAGCCAAGCATATGGCGCGGTAATATGTCTACATGTTGCTCGACTATGCTTTCGTGTACTGTACCTTGCTCCAAAGATAAATCTTGCACCAGAGCTTCAGCCATAGATAGCAACACATCTAAGCCTTCGTTGAACGATGCCGCATCAGGTTGGTGTGTCAAATAGTGTTCTTTATTTTCCAAAGCAATATATGATTGTTGCTCAATCTCATTATTCATAACTAACATTCCTCTGTCCATTGCTTCATATCAAGTGGGTCTTCATCGTCCCTTTATTCATAATTTCTCTTCTGACTCTAGTGTACAGAGCAGGTCATAATTTTTTGTCAAAAAGACAGCTATCGCCATGACGATAGCTGTCTTTTTGACAAAATTTATCAGCGATGTGAAAATCTGTGTATCCATAGTTGTGGTGCGACCTTATGATACGAAGGAACAATGAATAGGTGGTCAATTTTTACTTGCGCCCCCTGTTGTGAAAAGATCACTGGGCCTTGCTGCATATCCCACTGCATCGTTAGCGCACCGAATTGCCTTGGTGCTATTATCGTTGCAGTAAGCGAAATTGAACTTCCTACAGGAACGTCTTGTGACAGAGCAATAGGACTGCTGGTGATAATAGTTTGTCCCTGAGCATTTAGCCAGCGATAGATGATCTGTACAGGCTGTGTGTTTGTAGAGCCACTGGCATTCCACGTAAAGTTACTAGTGTTTTTCAGTGTTAGCTTAACCTGTGCAGTTCCACCAGGGAGCATCGTTGCAGGTGCGTTATCACTTGTCACCGTGAAACCATAGCTAAGTGGTGTTTGCACCGAAACTGGCACAAATTCAACTCCATCTGCGGCAATTTGCAAACCGCTCTCGCCTGTCGCGTTGTTCATCACTAAACGCCCATGCATAGAGGCTTTGAAGTAGTAGGTCCCAAGTCCAATCCACTGTGGTCCCGTGTTTTCTTGACTAAATGGTCCCTGAAATGTACCAATATGCGACTCATCAACATAGACAGTATGGCTAATTTCAACACCGTTGTGCTGCGGGTCGGCACTATACACGGTATACGGTGCCCAGCTACTACTAGCATATGTATCGTCAACATAGGTACCAACCTCATAGTAGCCATCAGCAGGAATAGTAGGCTGCCATGTCGCGGTCGCGGTCGCTGAGCCTGTTGTGGTTGCCGCCCAATGTAGACCACCCTGTATATCGGTTGCACCTGTAGCGGCGGTCCACGTGCCTGTACTACTCCAACCAGTACTGCTGTCATCGACTACAACCGCACCGGGATAGGTCGCACTACCATTGCTACTCAACGTCGGAACCGGCGTGTTGTTGACGGGATCATTCACCCAGAGATAGTTGTCAGGTACCACATTTGGGTCTGGATAGTTACCTGTCCAACCAAAGGGGTCGGTTGCCTGCCAGTAAGGAAGATAGTATGTCGCAAAGTGTAGATGTGGCCCAGTTGACGAACCTGTTGTACCGCTTGTACCAATCTGCCACTGCGTATCAACCTGATCGCCAACTGCAACGGTAATCGCGCTTAAATGCCCATAGGCTGTTGTGAGACCATTGCCATGATCGACAGCAACCCACAGCCCAAGCGAATCATTATGGTTTAGAGGATTATACCAGCCAGCACGGGTCACTGTACCTGAAGCAGCGCTTAACACTGGCTCATACCACAGGTTCAGGTCATAGCCATTGTGCCCATCATAGCAGTTAACACCCGCCGTACAAGAACCAATTGATACGTTTGTCCACTTCATGCCGTCGTAGCGCACAAAAGTGCCATCGTTGTCGTACCATGGATGATCATGATCGAAAAATGATACGGTACGAGATGAGATAGTACGGGTTCCATAATACGGACGATGCAAAAATGGTGTCGGTGCGACATTCGCCTTTTTCGTTTGTGCTACCTTCATCGTTGCTATATGAGATTTTGTACTTTGTTTGTGTGCAAAGGTTGAGGTAGAGGATAGTGACAGAAAGAAGATATTTACGAGAAGTGCAAGGAGTATTGTAAGCGAGACACTCCTGCGCCAATAATTAAATTTCATGAGCTTGCTTGTCTCCCTTGTGGTATTTTAGCGTATATCGTTACCTGTTCTGTAGGGACCAATTGAGCACGTCCATCTCGATATCGGTTGCCCGTAGGACGCAATACCTCGGTCCCTACAGAAGTCATGTTCAAAGCGTATTTATTCTTATCACCTCACCCTACAGCGATGACATTTGACAGTGCGGGTGTAAGTTGCGTAGCAGCAGGACGCGTGGTGGGACCAGCTACGCGTGCCGACCAGTAACGTGGAGTGCCACCGATCACGCTATTGATTGGATTGAGGGCGGTAAACGTAATACTTGCGCTATTCGCTGTCCATGTTGGATTGATATTTAGTTGCATCCCCGTCTGTTGTGCAGAAACAACATGCCAGGATTGACCGCTTTGCACATCGACAACACCAATAGTACACTGTAAAGCTTGTGCTTGCTCGTCGGCGTGACGGTCTCCCACGTTTGTTCGTGCGATAAAGGCAATTTTGCGACTATCTGGCGACCAAACGGGCGAGAAACCATGCCCACCATCTGTAGCGGTAAGGTAACGTGATTGCCCGCCGTTACTATTCATCACCCAGAGACCGGCATTCAAGAAAGGAGTCGCACTATCTGAGAGACGCTCATACGCGATATGTGAACCGTCGGGCGACCATGCAAACAGACCCATGATCGACTGTGCATTTCCTGCACTTCTGAGTAGATGTGTTTGCATACTGCCATCGCTCTTCATCAGCCATACGTCACTTCCCCTACCCAATCCAAGCGTGGTCGAGTAGATAATGTGTGAACCGTCGGGTGATGAGGAAGCGTCAATCAGATACGCCGAGGGAACGTGAATATCAATATTGATGTGAGTGTTGGTTGCGGCATCTACAATCCACAAACCAGGATTCCAACCATTCTTGCCATTCATAGGTGCATCGGGACCAAGCGGAAACATAGGTCGATAGAGGAAACTGTGTCCATTGCCACCGGGAAGCCAATGCAGAAAATTTCCCATCACATGAGCCGGAACAAAGCTCACGGTCATATGTTGCGTATCATATACCCACACTTGTTCGCCGTGATCGCGTACTCCGTCAATTGCTACATATTTGCCATCGGGCGAGAGCTGAATTGTTGCTACACTGTCCGAAGCTTCCTGACCAAATTCGTTGCCTAGCACGGCGAGTGTTTCAGGTGTGCCAACAGGTTGACCATTGATGCCCTTGCGTGCTCGCGCTACGACAAAACCTCGTGCGTCTTTGAGTGTATAATAGATATATGTAAAGGGTGAGGCACTTTGTACCTTTGTCTGCGAGTGTGCCTGTTGCCTACCCTGAAAGCCAAAGGCTGCTACCGCTACTATTGTGAGCAAAAGCAGCAAAGCAAGTGTGCCAATGAGTGAAGATGACGTTTTCCGTCGCATAGAATACTCCATTCCTCCAAACAGCTTAAGTAGAAACGCTGATTTGTTTCGCGTCGGTCCAGCGTTTCCATCTCTCCTACCACTCTCTATCGGAAGGTTATAAAAATAAAAAAGGGGCGTTTAGATGCCAGAGCGTCACAAAGGATTGTGGCACAATGCCAATTTGTGGAATTGTGGACAGGAAAAACAGTTTCTGACGTAGTCAAGGAGGGGATACATGAGGCAGTATTATCTGCTAGTCTTTACTCTTTTCGCCCGTACGAAAAACAGAAAAGATCGTCATCGGAGAACTATTGGTAGATTAAGCGCGAAACAGAAAGAGGCATTTTCTGCTCTCAGAGGATAGAGCTACAAGTCTCATTTATAAGTTGAAGTATAGAAGCCATACCAGGGAAAACACATGTTAGCCCAATGATGGTAATGTATGCCCTCTGGACTCTAGTAGGTGCGTAAACCATTGTACGGGAGTTGGATCCTTCGACTCTGTCTGGCTATCGGCAAAAAAGAAGCGTACATAAAGAGGCAACGATGAACCAAGCCGAGCAAGCAGGTTATCGATACGCTCCTCAGCATGCTCCCATCTTCCCTTGTATGCACCAAGACGCCAACTATTGTATGCTTCATCGTGAAGTTCAATGATGTCTAAGATCACAGGATCATCAATGTATTTTTCAGCGAAGACACGTGCGATATGAGCATGGTGATTGTTGCCCATTTTGGGCTTTAGCTCGTTGACACGATACTTAAAGGTATCATGCACAAGAGCAATCAGGCGGAGTTTACGCCGCTCTTCTGGCGTTGGTTGTTGCCCATCAATATTTGTCAACACGTCAGCGATGTGAAATTGTACAGCACCTTCAAGGTGCCCAAAGCGAGGTTTGCCCCATATAACGCCTTGTTGCCATGCTGGGTCCGCCGCAATTGTACGTTCCAGATCAGTTTCTAAGATAAAAGGTAAATCAATATAATGTTCGTTCATGATGGTAGAAATCTCTCCGCGATCTTCATAGTCAAAGGGCGATACACATACTCAAAACAGCCGAGGAACTGGACAACACGCCCACCCCAGCCACGCTTGAAGCGATACACCCCTGCCATCGCCTCGTCTTCTGCATCCGTTTCTGGAATGCCCCAGAAATCATAGGAGCACGCACCACGGCTTTTTGCCCAGCGTATCGCTTCCCACTGCAGCAGGTAGTTAGGCATGAGTTGTCGCTGTTCGTTGCTCGACGCACCATAGAGATACACTGCTTGCCGTGCGAATACGCTTACAAAGATACCCGCTAATAACTGTCCACTATGCTCTGCTAGTAGCAGGCGAGCTTCGTTACGTGGTGTAAACATGCGCCATGCCTGTATGTAATAGGTAAGCGTGTGAATACCGAACTGATCTCGCTCTCCTGTTGCCTCTAATAATGTATACCACGCTTGTACGTCCTCTATCGTCTCGGCTGCACGAACAGTTACACCTTTACGCTCTGCGAGACGTACGTTGTATCGCCACTTTTCCTTCATCTGCGCCAACAGCATCTTCTCATCACGCGTTATGTCAAGAAGAATAGAGCGCAATGGTTGTACTGCATGCACTGGATACATATGTTGCGCCGCGAGACGTGTTCGGATTACAGGGCTTTCGTCTCCGTCTGCTTCCTGGCTCAATTCCATGCGCAACACAATTGCTCCCTGTCTACGTAGGAGCTGATGAAGTTGTACGAAAAATGTAGTGCATAGCGTCTCGTCGGACCAATCAAGCACAGGACCCTTGGGAATATAGGCAAGATGACCTACCCAAAGTGGAACATGGGGCACGGTACGCCGTAGAACTTGGGCTGCTGCAACAATTTTGTTACATGAAGTGTCCCACAGTGCGAGCCGCAATGGATGCCATTCAGAAGATGATTTTAGCTCACCCCAGCCCCAACTTTGTAGAAGATGCCCCTGTGGATGCTCATTAAGAAAGCAATCCCATTGTTCGTGTTGCTCAATTAGCATAGGATATAACACGTAACGAGGAGTAGACTGTGGCAACGACATGTAATCAAATACTCTCTTTTTTTACAAGAAACATAAATGGAAACGTCAGGGCTTTTCAAAGCAAAGAACTGATGTGAGTATACCATACCATTTGGGATACGATTGTCAAAGGATGCTACTCTCAACGAAAAAACAACGGCAACCAAAAGCAACGACGATGTGCCGTACCATGATAAAACTTCAAGCGTTCAGTTTCTCTTGCTTCTTCCTTACCGTTTTATAACTTTTAAAATGTATAGTATGCTAAGAGTGATACAAGGAGAAGATGAGTGTCATTACTGACAAGGAAGAGTTCTCCTCCTCCACATATAGTACCTGGGAATAGTGTCAGACCACTTGTACACTGATGTGAAACCTATTTATATCCTTGATCGTGTTTATGACATGGGTGATTATGGGACCACATACTAAGGAAATTCTGTGTCTCACTCTCTATGCCTTATGGATTAGTTTTAATTTAAGTGGATAAATTTTTCCAGGTGTAGATCATGCTTCAGTTTAAACATAGAGATGAAAGGAAATCGTTACTATGGCTTTTGAAGATTATCTGGAACCTGAAATAGCAGTAACCGCGGCAGTGACCGCTGTAGTTTTTTCGGCAAGTGGACGTAAATTCTTACGTCGTGGTGCAGTCTATGGATTAACGGGTATCCTTGTAGCCGGTGATGCAATTGCATCCGCTGCCCGAAGTGTTGGGCAGGGCGTCAAGAGTGCGAGTGCTTCAGCAACTCAAGCAACGAGTAATGTGATGCAACAAGCAAAAGCTGGAGCGACCTCTGCTGAGTCCTCAGTTGCACAAACTACTCATAATGCGACTGAACAAGCAAGGGCAGGAGCTGCGCAAGCTTCTGCATCAGAGGCATCATCGAAGAACGCTTCTCGCAAGAGTGTTGTTGACCCGACAAAGACATCTACGGAAGGCCAGGCTCTATGAGCCAGACTCAAATAGAGCCACCCAGTCAACAATCGGCGACCAATCGTGCGGAGGAAATGATGAACCGCATGGCACATGGAGCTGGTTTCTTCACAGCTCTTATGCGTTTACGCCTGCAAGAAGCAGCGAGTGCTGTACGCGTGAAAGCTGATCAGATGAATCAACCGGATCAATCGGCAACAGTGCGAGATAAAAAATCGAATGATACCTCAATCGTTCGAATAGAAAAACCAGCCACAAAAAAAGCCGAGGAGACCGTAGATGCTTTTGGGCAGCGTCTTAGCGCTTTTGTGACTGCAACTAGTCTCCGGGTTCAAAAGACCACAGCCCGTCTACGCGAGGACACCGAGGATATATGGGCGGAAGCTCAAAGCGTCCAGCATAGAAACAGTCGCACTTCTCGCTAGTGTGCAAGCAGAATTTCGTTACAGGCAAGAGAAATTTCAAGAGATGTGAGCGGGCAAGGTCTATCCTTGTTCGCTCACATCTCTTGAACACCATCAATAGGAAGAAAACTGAGGAACTACATGAGTGTGACAGTAGCGGAGGAACCTCGTGTTCTACATACCGTTCCAGGTCGTATACGAGTGCATATGCAGCAGTGGTCGGAGTATGGGAAGCGACCAATAGAAGCAGAAATCCGCCAGATACAGGGAGTACGCAGTGCCCAGTTCAATACGCTGACGGGGAACATTCTCATCCAATTTGATCCGAACCTCGTACCTGAACAGGTACTGCTTCAGGAGGTACGTCTCCTCGAACCAAAGACGGACGGGACACCGAACAAAGAATCCTCACCACCACCAGCTCTACGCACAAAGCATGGAAAGACTGTCCGTACACGTATCGCTGTGCGCGGAATGGATCGTGATCCCCGTCTAGCGAAGCGCGTCGTAGACCGCCTTGAACGTAGACCTGGCGTACATGCAAGCGCGAATCCGCTTACAGGGCGCGTCCTGGTAGAGTTCTCCGAGCATGAGGCGGACTTAGACGATCTTATTTCTGACGTCGCTGATGTAGAACTTCCCGACCTGCCGGGAGAAGATCGTCCCGCTCATCCACTTGATCCGGGTCCATTCATACAAGGTACAAGTCGTGTTATGGGGACAGCACTCGGTCTTGGACTCCTCGTGGCTCGTCGACTCGTCGGCACGGAAGCACCACTCCCAGGTGCGGATGCGGCGGGGCAAGCTGCCACCATTCTCGGCATTGTGCAGAGTATTCCTCCTGTCCGCTATGGCTTGCGCAGATTTTTTGGACGGACGGTAGCAGATCTGCTGGTAAACGTTCCTGCCATTATCACCCTCACGCTTTCTGGCAATCCACTCGGTCTCGCAGTAACCGGTTCAGAGTCTTTACTTCTGGCTAGTGAGGCCTATGCACGTCGCAATGCATGGCTTCGTCATGAGGAGCGGGTCGCGAATGCGCCAGCCGCACAACCAGACGCTGTTATACACCTGGAAACGGGAGAAAGAACTCCTCTGCCTGCAAATGTCGTAGAGGGGACTGGGACCGCAATTGGCCGTGATGGCATGCCTCTACCAGTTGCGCCAGGAAGCACTCTTCTCTCAGGCGCACGACTCTATGGTGGTCCATTCGTCTTGAAATTACAGGGCGATGCAGCATTTCAGGCATTCACGCCAGAGCCTCGTCCAGCTCCACCAGCGCCCAAGCTCTTTGATCGCTATCTAAAGGCAATGGGTCCAATTACCCTCGCTTATGCGGCAGCAACCGCCATCTTTACGCGCTCTTTCTCGCGCACTCTAGCAGCATTGCTACTCGTCAGCCCTCGTACAGCCGCCATTGGTATGGACAGTGCTGATCTAGGTGCCTCCGCACGAGTGCTACGGGCAGGAGTCACCATAGTTGGTACGCGTGCCAATCGTCCTGTTCGCCTGCCCAATTTCGTTCTTCTGGATGGCGCACGCTTGCTCTCAGACAAACTCGAACTCCTCAGTGTACTCCCCCTGACCAATGAGTACGACAGTGCTGAAATGCTCGCCCGTGCGGCGGGCATAGCAGCGGCAGCTGGCTCGCCCTGGGGAGGAATTTTTAGAGCGACGAGTAATGTCCCTGCCACCCGTGGAAGCTTCGATGGCAAAACTGCTACGGCATACGCAGAGGAGGTACGACATACACTTGGTCCTATCGAGGATTGGACCACGATACCGGAAGCGGCACGCCTACGGCAGCGAGGCAACTATGTACTGGTCCTTCGTAGTCAGCATGAAGAGCAACCTCTCGGTATATTCGCATTACGCCCTCAACTCGTACCAGGAATTGCCGAGCTAGTGCAAGCATGTCAACGCTACGGAGTAGGGCTTGGAGTGTTGACTGGCGGCGATCAAATCGCTATACAAGCCCTTGCCCACCGTGCGAACGTCGCACTTCTTGATGGAGATAATGCTGTGGGGGTGATTCGCGCAAAGCAGGGTAAAGGAGCGCTCGTCGCCTTTGTCTCAGATAATGCGGGTGCCGCAGCTGCCTTTGACGCGTGTGATCTCGCCATCGGTCTCACCGATGATCGTTCTCGCCTCTCAGCTCGTGCCGATCTGCTGGCTCCTGACCTCGCAGCTATTGTAGCAATTCTTGACGCAGGAGCACGGCGAGGGACAATCATGCGTGATTCAGTTGGATTGTCGGCTGTGTCCAATGTGGTTGCTGGCGTGTTGGGCTTCCAGGGGTTAACGGGTACAACGTGGGCATTACGATCTGTGTATATAGCCGCACTGGCAGTATTAGCTGACACATGGATTCGGCTACGTGGTGGTGAGCGATCAAGCTCAGCAACTGCTCATCTCGTCGATCCACATCCAGAGCGCTGGGGACAGCGTAGTGTGGAGGAGACATTCCACTTGTTGAATAGCTCTAAAGAGGGTTTGAGCAGCAACGATCTTGCCGGGCGACAAAAGCCCACTCCGAACAGGGCACATCGCTTCCCGCTCTTGTCCGCTCTCCTTGAGCAGGTTCGCTCTCCGCTAATTGGCATTCTCTTTGCAGGTGCTGGCCTGTCGCTCCTGCTTGGAGCGACAGGGGACGTGCTCATCATTGGAGTGACCATCTTTGCTAACGTTGCTGTTGGTGCCTGGCAAGAACAGAAGGCAAACCGCGTTTCTGAAGCTCTGGAGCAACTGGGAACCTCTACAGCACGGGTGTTACGTGATGGTCAGCCAGCGATCATCCCAGCAAATGAAGTGGTACCGGGGGACATACTGCTGCTAGCGGCAGGAGATCATGTCCCGGCCGATGCACGGATGATATTCTCCCAAGGCTTAGAGGTGGACGAGGCTACATTGACAGGCGAGTCGCTCCCCGTTTCTAAGTCACCAGATGGCACGACTGACACAAGCCGTATCGTTCTCGATGGCAGTGCTGTAACAACGGGTAATGGTCGTGCTTTAGTAGTGGCAGTAGGGCGTCAGACCAGAATGGGTGCGACTGCGGCAGCATTGTCTGTAGAGGAGACGGAGCAGAGTCCTCTTGGAGTGCGCCTGAGCAAACTTTTACGATTAATTCTACCTATCTCAATAGGAGGTGGAGTCGTCGTTATTCTCGCAGGAATGCTCAGGAGACAGCCTCTGGCGACCCTCATTGCAACGGGGGCAACGCTCGCACTCACTGGTATTCCTGAAGGGTTGCCTCTGCTGAGCAGAGTGAGCGAAGCTGGCGTTGCCCGTCGCCTGTCGAAACGAAATGCAGTTGTGCGCCGCCTTTCAGCCGTTGAAGCCCTTGGACGAGTAGATGTGGCTTGTACGGACAAGACAGGCACGCTAACTGAGGGTCACCTCGCATTGACCTTAATTGCTGATGGTGACCAGAAAGCAAAGATGTCAGGCAATTTACCGACTGCCCTACGCCAGATTTTGCTCACAGGTGCCCTTGCCAGTCCTCATCCCGATGCATCTGACGCAAAGGCGCACCCAACAGATGTTGCAGTTATTCAAGGAGCGGTTGATGCAGGTCTAAGCAGCCAGATACAGGTGAAGCACGAGAAAGAGCTATCATTCGATCCCGTACGTTCTTTCCACGCAACGATTGTGCAGGGACGACTCTGTATCAAGGGTGCGCCGGAAGCACTCATCTCCCGCTGTACTTCAATTTTTCAAAATGGAGAAAAACGGCCACTGAATGAGTCAGGTCAGCATGAGTTCCTTCAACATTCTACGCAACTTGCCGCACAAGGTCTTCGTGTGCTCATGGTTGCTGAAGGAGCAGGCGATATGTCTCTCGAGAACCCGCGTGACCTGACAGCCCTTGGCTTTTTAGGTATCAGCGACCCACTCCGACCCACTGTGCAGGCAGCGGTACGCCGTTGCCATGAGGCAGGAGTCCGTGTGATTATGATTACGGGTGATCATCCTGCTACAGCACGAGCCATCGGTACTGAGGCAGGACTGCTCACGAACGAGAACGAGAATGAGGTCGTCACAGGAGCGGAGCTGGCTGAACTGCATAACGGCGACCTCGACAAACGCTTGGAGCATGTAACCGTCATCTCACGAGCAACGCCCCTGGACAAGTTACGTGTAATCGAAAGTCTCCAGCGCCATGGTCACACCGTTGCGATGACGGGGGATGGAGTGAACGATGCTCCGGCCCTGCGCCTGGCAAATGTTGGTGTGGCAATGGGACGCGGCGGAACAGAGGTGGCACGACAGACTGCTGATGTCGTACTTACCGACGATGATTTCTCCTCCCTGGTCGAAGCCTTGATCGAAGGACGTAGTTTCTGGCGCAATATTCGTCGTGCGCTTGGCTTACTCCTGGGCGGCAACCTTGGTGAACTGGGACTTGTTGTTGGCGCGAGTCTGCTGGGGCTCAGTTTCCCATTGACGGCAAGCCAAATTCTTGCGATGAATGCAATTACCGATATTCTGCCCGCAACAGCCGTCGCACTGCAACAACCAGAGCACCGTAGCCTTGCTGGCCTTGCTCGCGAGGGGGCAACTGCTCTTGATAAACCACTACGCAACGATATTGTACGCAGAGGTTTTTCTACGGCTCTACCATCGTTCATCGCCTATAGCATCATGCTTGGTACCGCTGGTCTACCACAGGCACGCGCCGTCGCCTATGCCAGTGTTATAGCAACCCAGCTCGCACAGACACTCGATGCTGGGCGAACCGAAGGAGGATTGTCGCGCGCAGTGCTAGGTGCAGTGGGTGGTTCTCTTGTCGTGCTCATCGCAACCTTTACGATACCGCCTGTACGAACTTTCTTCAGCCTTGTCATACCATCACCATTGAGCATGGCGCTTATAGGAGGTGCAGCGCTGCTCGCGGTAGTGGTAAGTCGTCTACTTGCCTCTCCGATTTTTGGCCAAACAGCCTTTCCAACACCCGCTATTGCTGCACCACAAGTGCAGTAAGTCAGTGGGCTGTTGAGCGTAAATTGCTAGCTAGAGAGGTATTATCGACAAGCAGAGCAAGAAGTGAACAGCTTCTTGCTCTGCTTGTCGATCCACAATTATGTACTCTGTAAATTCTCTCATGAGAGAGTTTCTGCAATGTTTCTAAGCACATCCCACCCTTTGCTTCCTGTGCGTGCTATAATAAGCAACGGTAGTTGCAAATGTTGGTTGTGAAACCAACAACAGGAGGCTGTATTTTTATGAACGTTGTAATTCTTGGCTGTGGACGCGTCGGTGCGTTACTTGCAAAACAACTAGATGACGCAGGCCATACCGTTACTATTGTCGACAGCAGTAACGACTCTTTTCAACGACTTGACGCCGAATTTAGCGGAGCTAAGGTGACAGGTAACGGTGTTGATGAAGAGGTCCTCCGTCGTGCTCACCTTGATAAAGCTGATGCATTTATTGCTGTGACAAACGGTGATAATCGAAACATCATGGCAAGTCAGATGGCAAAAGAACTTTTTCATACCAAACAAGTACTTTGCCGCATTTATGACCCGTTACGCGAGAGTACCTATAAAGAGCTAGGGATAGAAACCTTCTGTCCTACGCTCCTTGGAACAAGTGTACTCTTTAATGCTCTTAACGATAAGTCGCAACAGGGTAGAGTAGTACCAGAGGGAAAAAGATAAGAGGCGCAACATATGTATATTATTATCGGCGGTGGTGGCGATGTCGGCTACTATCTCGCACGCAGCTTACTTAATCGCGGACACGAGGTCTTGTTACTTGAAAAACAGAACGACCGCCAACAGACCCTTATGGATGAGCTAGGGCCATCAGTTACTAAAGGCGATGCATGCGAAGCGAGAACGATGGAGGATGCTGGCGCAAGGCGTGCCGACGTTGTGATCGCCGTTACTGGCGAAGATGAGGATAATCTGGTAATCTGCCAAATGGCGAAACAACGCTTTAACGTCAAGCGTACTATCGCTCGCGTGAACAACCCACGACACGAGGCACTGTTCAAAACGCTAGGCATAGATGTCACAGTCAGTCCTACACGCTCTATTCTCGCACTTATTGAGTCCGAACTCTCACGTCCTCCTTTCCTACTACTTATGACTCTAAAGAAGGCAGGACTGGAGATCGTAGAGATGACTATTGATCCAAAGTCAAAAGTTGTAGGCAAGCATTTGATTGATATAAACCTTCCACGTACCTCGAATCTGGCACTCATTATTCGAGGCGATGAAGCTATTTTCCCCAATGCAGAGACAATTCTCATGGGGGACGATGATGTGTATGCGCTCGTCAATCACGACGGTGAAGCCGACCTACAACGCACCTTCGGCGCATAAGAAAAAGAGAATGCAAGAAGTGGGGCACAAGCGTTGGTCCACCTCTTGCATTCTCTTAAACTCTATTATTCACGAAAGATCAGAAGCGCGATCAATAGAAACGACACGCTTGCCATCGCCATCCTCTTGCCCTACTTCTACGTGGTCCTCTTGATTTATCTCCAAACGTACGCCGCTACTTCTAGTAGTTTTTGCTGTCTCATGAGCATTTCCGCTACCATCAGCCGACGGTCGAAGCGCACTACTACTTACACCACCACTACTACTTTCTAACATGCTCGTTCGCCGCCTTCCACGGAACGAAGGCATTGTGGGTCGTTGTATCATCCAGGGTGCTCGTTTCTTTGCCAGCATTTGATCGGCAGTTTCACCTCGTGCAGAGCGATAGATGCTCGCAATAACAACCCAGACAGCAGCCACAATAGGAGTCGCAATCAACGCACCAAAGGGACCAAACAGTTGGGCAAACACAAGTAACGCGAGAATTGAGGCGACAGGGTGCAAACCTACCGCATGACCAACAATACGCGGTCCAAGAATGTTGCTTTCTAACAACTGGATCGCCACAAAGCAAGCTACGACCCAGAGCGTTCGTGGAAATGGGTCTGGCAGTAACAACGAAATTGCAAGAGCAGGAACAGAAGCTAATGCAGGGCCAACCATTGGAATAGTCTCAAACAGGAAGGCCAAGACACCGATAATGATTGCAAATTGTCCTAAGCCAGTACCGACACAAACAAAACCAGCAAGGATACCAACGATAGCTGCTAAAGTAAGCTGACCACGAATGTAATTCCCAACAACACGGTTGAGCGCATCTTCAAACACCAGCACATGCGATATTTGTTGCTGCGGCACAATGCTGATAATGCTATCACGAATACGCTTTCCATCGAGCAGGAAGTAGAAGCTGAGCACACCGATAAGAAAAATGTTCAGCAAGGCTCCCGACACAACGAATACAATGTTGACGGCGTTCAGGGCAGCTGTTTGTGCATACAATATCGCCCGGTCACGAACATTCCCAATTGCTACTTCAACCGTCGAGGGAGGAATACCGGCCTGTTTTTGCAGGAATTTCTCGATATCACTGATGTTAGGAATGTTTTGAAAACTGTTTACAACCGTATTTGAGAAATTTTGTATCTGCCGAATCAATGAAAAGACAAGTGCTGAACCAAGACCACCTAAAACAGCTAGGACGATCAGGAAAACAACAATACTCGCTACTAATCGCGGCACTTGATGCTTTGTGAGAAAATTGACGAGGGGTGTAAGCAAAAAAGCTACTGCCATCGAAAGAAGTAATATAATAATAATATCCACAAAACGGCCAGCAATAATCCAAGCAGCCCAAAGAACAATGCCAATACAAATGGTACTAATAAGAATATCGCGTGTCCGTTGCCAGTTCGTATGGTCCATACGTTTTATCCTTTGAGTTAATTTGCTCTATACATTTCGTCTAAATACCAATAGATATAGCTATTATTTGATATTGTGACAGATTTCATCCAAAAGGACAAGAGAAATTTGTACTTTTTGCACCAATGTTATTTTCGCTTTCTCGTTTCGTCTAGTACAGTATGGTATCAATCTATATTGCTTTCTACAAAGGCAACTGGAAAGAGAATTTGTTATACATGGATGGTTCTAACGAAGCAATGATATTTACGCACTTTTTTATAGCCTGGACGCTTTTTGGTGTTCTTCTCATTTGGATATTTCTTTTCGGACTGCTGGCCCTGCGTCCAAAAGTGGAAAAGAAGGTTGAAGAAACGTCTCATAACTCATCTCTGGCACTTGCTACGGCACCTGAAATAGTGCGTACGTCAACTGCCCAGGTTCAAAAGACGACATTAGTAAATATCCATATACACGAAGAAACAGCTAGCGTTGAGGCTGTACCTCTAGCATAATATACCAGAAAAAGGGGGTGCTCAGATGAACTCCGAGCACGCCCCTTTTTGCTATGCCAGGTTATATTATAAATGGATATTGTCATTGGTACGTGTCGGACGGAATGTGCCATGATCATTAATAAACATGAAGTGACTGTCTTGTACATTGACAATAATATCAGGTTTACCATCGCCGTTGACATCCTTAAATGTCAGTGTAACTGGTGCTAAATCCTGGTTTGGCCCAATGAGAACTGGTCCAATGAGGACCCTAGCTCTTGAACAGTCACCCGCAGGACACTCGATCACCTCGATATGACGCCTAAGATTTAATGCGATAAAATGACTCTTGTTTGCGTTCGAGTCGCCATGCCCAACCACGTAATCATACTGCGCAGTACGCGGACGGCCATAATGTAAATCATCTTGCGTGACCTGCCACCAACTTAGAAATGTGGTTAACACTATCCAACAGATCAGCATGCCAATCAAGGCAAGACCAACATAGACCAGCCAGTGGAAACGTCGTCCACTACTTTTGGGTTGCTTCAACAGTGTAGTTGTACGCTGTGGAATATCTTCCTCAAAATCATCAAGTGGTCGTCTTGTTGTCGGATGCACCGCTGGAATGTTCTGGGTTACTGTACGACGTACAGGCTGTGCAGCTGGAATATTTTGTGTTGCCGGCCGTCGTGTCTGTGGTATAGCTGGCATATTCTGTGTCGCTGTGCGTCGTGGGGGAATCATGTTTCCTCCAGTTCGCCCTAGATTTGAAGAGGTACGATAGCCACCGTGAGATGACATTTGTACGTCTGCTCCGGCACGTCCAGTCTCTGTTTTTACGTCACCTTGATAGCGACGGGTGCTGGTTGGCATGCGCGAAGGCCATACGTCATCATACTCTTCGTCTTCTGAGAAGTCGCGACGGATGTTTCGCGGGTTTACAGCGTCTCCTGAACGACGCTGTGAATAGTTCTGCTTTACGCTGTGTGTGTGACTCTGTTGATCCACATTGTCACCATCCTCTCTTAGGAGTTTTCTTGAGAGTTTTAGAACATATGTTCCATTTAGTATACATATAATATACCAGAACAACGTATATGTCAATGAGTTTTGGAACAGATGTTTTAATACTAATAAAATTTCGTATTGGAAGAATCAGCGTTCCGTAAGGCACGCTCTGTGTCCTACGGAATGAGATAGTCGTTTTTACCCATCATACGTCTACCGTTCGTTATGAAAAACTCCCTGCTTTCATTCATTCATCTGATTATAATCGACCATGATTTATTGCATATGACGCGATAATATAGTAGGAAGAACCACATGTAAGAATAGTGCGTCATGTATAGAGGATTATTGGCTTGCGTCTCTTAATAATGGTGGAAAAAGGAAAGAAAAGACGCTACTCATTTGACCACTACATTCATCAAAACGTACTATTTTACATATTTGTAACATCGAATTTTTCTTGTACTCGATAATAAGAAGAATGGGTGATTTATCCCCATAAATCTCTTTGTGTCATTTGCTCTACCGTATTTTTCGCCTGTTTTCGTGTCGTGCTACGCTTCTCGCGTGGCTTCCCAGGCTTTTCAGAGACAACGGTAAATATAGCTTGCTCTGGTGCATACTCGCCCTGCTGCTTGCTCTCAACAAACACAACAATTGCATCAAAAATAGAATCACGACGTACCTCTACCTCTGACCATAGGCTAATCACCGCCTCAAGCGTCCCGTCTTCACAACGTTGCAACACAGTCTCGTACTTTCTCAACTCTTGGAGTGCATCCACAAGTACTATTACGTGTTTATCACACATCCATGTTAGAAAAATTTGTTTTATTCGCTTCATCCAGTTTCTTGTATAGAGACCAATTCCTACAGAGAAAGTAATCTCTTCATCGAGGACATATTCGACAGCGTGTTGTAACTCGGAGCGGCGGTAGCAGTTCAATACATCGGCGCAAGCACGCTCAGGTAGGAGTCCATCGTGTCGTACACGGGTACGCACAGCCGCCACATCTATCTGTGCCAATCGCTCGGCAAAATCATCGTAGGAATTGCGTAGTACTGCGAGAACATCTGTTGCGGAGAGTTGTCCAGTATAGAATACGATAGGGAAGGCTGAGGTGATGCTAGAAAACGCGTCTCTCGCTTCTATAGGAATAGCGAGGATAAGGTCTCCACGCCCCTGGAGTTGCAGGAGTTTTTGTAGTTTGCGTTCCCGATAGGAAGATGTCCAAAAGCCAAGTATTTCTACGTAGATACGACGTTGGGCGCGTGTCAGTGCGAAATCAGGAATAAAGATGCTTTGATCGAGCAAAAGAGGCTCTGGCTCGCGCTCTAGCCACCAGCCATCGGTTCCCTGGCTCATCGCTAATGCGGTAAATGCCTCCGCGAACGACTGCTCTATATTGCTATCAAATATCTGCGCATTGCCCGTTTGCTCATTTATACTATCGCTCTTCTCCAGCGCATCAGCATGCTCTCCTTGAGGAAGCAGATGGAGGAGAGCAGCATCCATTTTGAAGGTATAGGAACGTTGTAGAAAATGCACCGTTGCAGACGCCTCTATCACAGTGTTGCCAAGCGATGGTTTCTTTATCTTCCGTGAGGCTTCGCCACTCGTCATGCTATAACCCATCAGGATGCGACAAAGACGCGCCAGGCGCAAGCCATATTGCTGTGCCGCTCCCGTTACCTCTTGTGGACCATAGAGCGTCAAAGCGAGTAACGTAGGCATTCCTGGCAATGCTTGCTCATAAGCAAGATCGTAGTAGACGCCAATCTTGCGCGCTATATAGCATAGCCGTTTAATCACCGCACCCACGCCTGTAGAGGGATAAAGCTGATTTTTACTAAACGCGTTGCAGTCGATTAAAAAGCGTACACTTGATGCATTGAACAATGCTGCCTCAAACACCCACTGGTTATACAGTGTTGCCATATCCTGCGACGTAGGTGGGGTAGGAGCATCACGCACAAGTATTGCCTCCTCGTCGGTATCCATAACAAGGAGATACTCTAGATCAGGCATAGTCAAAGCATATTGTTCAGTAAATGCTTGTAGTGCGCTATTTCGTGTTTGGGTGTCCAGAAAGCCGTGAAAATGTTCATTCACATAGTTGTAGAGCGCTAAACGAAGTTGTATCGGTGAAGCAATATCCCTCAGTTCTGGTTGCTTGCTAAGACCGTGTATCACCTCTTCCCACTCACGCTGTCGCCATACATACCAGTGGTTCAAGGTTGCAATGAGACAATGAGCAAGACGATAATCGCCAATACAGGCACGAGCATCATCGAGCGAAAATAGACGTTGTGGTTGACCAAGCAAATGTTCGTAATATACAATTAGTCGCTCTATCTCTTTTGCTAGCTCGCCTTTTTGCAAGAAGTGGAGCGAGACAACAAGTTCATCCTGTTGTCGACGAACCGTTTTTTTGATATCTTGTAAGCTAAAACGCAACGGAACTCCTTCTTTTTAGGATATTATTCTTAATGATAGCCGAAAAACAGGTAGTTGCCAATATTTTCCTTCGTGGCTACTCAAGGATTACTGATACACGATACAATAGGAACGGAACAAAAACAACAGTGACTTCAAGGAACACATGGTACCCAATCAGGATATGCATTTCTAAGTATTGAACATCTATCTCTTACCTGCTATGGTAACAGTGGAAAAGCAGAGATACCCGGCTACACTCTGAATTGATACATTGGAGGGCGTAATGAGCATAGTTCCACAAAGACTCGGGAAATATGAACTGCGAGAGCGAGTAGGTCGGGGTAATGTGGGTGAGGTATGGAAGGGCTACGATCTGCAACACAAGCGTGACGTTGCGGTAAAAGTTGTTCATACCGATCTACAATCCGACCCGAATTTTACTCAGTGGTTCACTGGCGAGAGTCAGAAAATTACGTCCTTGCACCATGATAATATTGTGCCTGTACACGACGTTGCAATCACTCATCAAGGGCAATCGACGAGCGAAATCGTCTATATCATATCCGAGTACATTGATGGTCAAACGCTCAGTCAGTATATTGCGACCTTCCATACAAAAGGAATGCTGCTCTCACTTCCTGATATCGTTTATCTCTTTACAAGTTTGGGTATTGCCATTGATCATGCACATCTGCGGGGCGTCATTCACGGAGATATTAAGCCGAGCAATGTTCTCCTCGATCAACACCATGTAGAGCATATGGCTGCTGGCGAACCAATGCTTACTGACTTTGGCCTACCTCTCTTGCTAGGTGATGCCGTAACCTTTGATACACCACAGTACATATCGCCTGAACAGGCAAAAGGTGAGGCCCCAAATAATCGTAGCGATATCTATGCATTGGGAGTGATTCTATACGAACTTTGTACCGGTATCCGGCCGTTTCGTGATGAAAGCTCTGTTGCGGTAATGATGCAGCACATCAGTGCGCTGCCAACACCGCCAATTTTAATTAACCCTCAACTGCCACCTGCACTCTCACAAGTTATCTTACGAGCAATGGCGAAGAATCCAGCTGCACGATATGCAATGGCATCCTTGCTAGCAACAGCTATCGCTGATGCATGCTCTATTCGCTCAACCATTCCTATCTTACATGCACCTGTCGCTGAGGAAGAAAATGCCTATCATGCTGCGAATGGACAGTTTAGCTCGTTTCTTGGTGTCTCACAACCGATAAGCTCAACTCCATCAACAGCATCACCGAAACCATCACAACCCATGCCACGCATATTCATGAATCCACGCATCCCTTCTACAGCAATGCCATCCTCCATACAGCCAACAAGTGCGTCGTCATCTAGTTCAGGGAAACAAAGGAGCGTTTCTCCTCCTCCAACTCCAGTCACGAAAAAGATAGTAACACCTTTTCCAGAAAGTGTTCCTGAGACAAACAAGGTTGCTCAACCAACATGGACAACTCACCCATCAGGAAAACCAGGAGTGTCACAACAAGGCCAACCCTCGATTGTCTCTCAAGCCTATACACCATTTGAGTCGTCACCCGTCTTTCCTAACACATCATTTCCCAGGACTACACGAGCCAAGCATTCTCGCATGACAGACATACCTATGTATGCAGCACTCGCTATCGTTGCTCTTGTTTTGCTTATTGCGACAGGAGTTATTGGAAGTTTTTTGCTCAACTCAAAAGGGACGGTCAACAATACTGTGGTAGGCCATGTATTTTTCCAGGATGATGCGTTAGGACATGATGACACATTGCGCCTCGACATGCAAAATATTGCCACCCCACCACAAAATAAAGAGTATCAGGCGTGGCTACAAGAAAACGGTCAGCATTCGCTTCGACTAGGTACTCTTGTTTTGAACAATGATACCGCAACGTTACATTATACAGGTACAACACAGCACACAGATCTCTTATCACTAGCACAAGGGGTTGTTGTAACAGCCGAAAACGCAGGCAGTAATCCTCCTGCCCCAACAGGTGCTGTTGTGTATAAGGCTACGTTTGCTACAGCGTCATTCAGCTATATCAAAAACATTCTGTATCAAACACCCAACTTCCCCTCAAATAACGGTGTAGTTATAGGTATGCTTGAAACCATTAAGTCTATCAACGATAAAGCAGGAAGCCTGGTTGACAGCCTTCAGGGAACCCATGACTACGCTCTCGCGAAGCGGCAGGCCACACGTATTTTAGAGTTGATTGATGGCACTCAATACGCAAAGTCATCGGGCGATCTTTTAAAAGGTATGCCTAGTGCAGACTCACGCGACCTTTTCGGGAATGGAAAGATGTGGTTCATAAGAACACCCAAAGTAAGTACAGATGCGTTGAGCAAGCTGCGAGGCCGTAAGCAAGCCATTAGTCTCGACGACATTA
>JAABUZ0100001453.1_pt1 | contig 45196 bp, 40 predicted proteins | sample 5562091 | NCBI WGS metagenome assembly JAABUZ01 (sample SAMN12813069, study PRJNA571459) | rock metagenome | isolation source: Antarctica rocks | place: Antarctica: Victoria Land, Linnaeus Terrace sud | collected 2015-12-21
GAGAAAGACGCCGCCTGAGAAAGACAACCGGCACTGGAAGTGCCGGTCTACTCTGAAATGAAAGTGCCTCCGGCACTGAGGACCGGGCGACGGATGCTGTTCCTGAGTCGCGGAGCGACTTTCACTGAGAGTAGCCCGGCACTTCCAGTGCCGGGCTATCCCCGATTTCAGGTACAACCGCCATGACGATGATGACCATTCGGGAAGCCAGGCCCGAAGACGCGGCGGGCATCGCGCGGGTGCATGTGGAGAGCTGGCGGACCACCTACCCCGGCATCATGCCGCAGGAGCACTTGGACGCGCTCTCTTATGTGGATCGGGAGCGAACGTGGGCCGCGCAGCTTACTGGCGACAGCCCCGCTAAGACGCTGGTGTACGTCGCCCAGACCGATGGCGGCGAGATCGTCGGCTTCGTGGCAGGCGATGCGGAGCGGGCGGGCGATGCTGACTTCCGAGGCGAAATCTCCGCCTTGTACCTCTTCAAAGCCGAGCAGGGCCGGGGCCTGGGCCGCCGCCTGGTCCAGACCTTCGCCCGGCGGCTGTCCCAAGAAGGCTACCGGACGCTGCTGATCTGGGTCAACGCGCAGAACCCCGCGCGGAGATTCTACGAGGCCCTGGGCGGCTCCCTGGCGCGCATCGGTCAGCGTGAGATCAAAGGCGTCACCTACGACGATGCCGGCTACGGTTGGGACGAGGCCGCGTTTGCGCGATTGATTGGCGAGAACAGAGATGCCACGGATTAAAATCCGAGGCTCAGAAGTACCCAGCGTCGAGGCGACGCAAGAAAGAAGCCATGCCAAACGCCGTAGGGCGTCCCGCAGGGACAGCGGGCTGTTCCGAGCCTCGGATTTCAATCCGTGGCCTGTTCCGCGTTTAGCCTCAGTGAACACCCATGAACGACGCCCTGCTCAACCAAGTCGCCTGGATCGGCGACAAGTACGTCAACGGCCCTGTGCGCGGGATCATCCTGCGCTTCTCCGGGCTGGGGGCCACCGGCACGAAGGACGGCGCGGACCCGATGGAACTGGAATGGGGCCAAGCCGGCGGCCTGGTCGTCCAGCCCTACCACGACCCCTGGGGCTGGATGAACCCGGCCATGCGCGCCTTCACCGATGAACTCGTGTCCGGCCTGTTCGCCCGGCACTCCCTCGCGCCCGGCACCCCCGTCATCGCCACCGGCGGCAGCATGGGCGGCCACGGCGCGCTGCTCTACACCCTGCTGGCGGCCCGCCCCGTCGCCGCCTGCGCCGCCAACTGCCCCGTCTGCGATCTGGTCTTCCACTACACGGAACGCCCGGACCTGCCGCGCACGCTGCACCATGCCTTCGGCTCCTACGGCGACATCTCCGAGGCCCTGATCGCCCACTCCCCCTTGCACCAGGCCGCCCGGATGCCGGACGTGCCGTACCTCCTCATCCACGGCGAGGAAGACCGCGCCGTCGGCAAGGCCCAGCACTCGGACAAACTCGTCGCCGCCCTCCGTGTGCGCGGTCTGAGTGTAGACTACCGCGAACAGCCCGGCATGGGCCACTGCGGGCCGTTCGACTGGACCCTGCAACGACGGATGACGGATTTTGTGTTGGAGCAGTTGTGTTAAGGCACGTTCGATGACATCACTTAACAGCGAGTAAGGAGAACATGACTCGATGATTATTAGGGAAGCAGAGCCATCTGATGCGGCGATGTTAGCAGAGGTTCATGTAGACAGCCGGCGCACTGCCTACCGCGACATTTTGCCGCAGGAATATCTCGCAAGCCTTTCCTATCGGGAGTGGGCCGATTTTTGGCAGGATGTTCTAGACGATCCGAAGCCGGAGACTCACATATTTGTGGCCCAAGACGAACCTGGGTGGATTGTCGGTTTTGCCTACGGAGGACCACCTCAAGAAGAAACCGCCGAAGAAAGTGAAGTGTATGCCATCTATCTGGCCGAGAACAGCCAGGGCCAAGGCTTAGGCCGCCGTCTGATGAATGCTCTCGTGGACAAGTTAGCCGAAAACGGCGCGGCCTCACTGATGCTTTGGTGCTTTGAACAAAATCAGATTGCGAGGCGCTTCTACGCATCACTTGGGGGTGAAACGACAGAGGAACGGCAGACTGAACGGGCAGGCGTTCCCGTCACGGAGATCGCGTACCGCTGGCGGCACATCACCGCGCTTCGTCAAGCTCTGGCCGCACCCCGCAGAGCAACATAGAGGTTCATTATGCAGACTCACAAAACTACAAGCGAGATCGTCCGGGGCAGCGTCGTGGAGCAGGACGTGGACGCCATCGTCAACGCGGCGAACACGGCCATGCGGGGCGGGGGCGGCATTGACGGCGTGATCCACCGGGCGGCGGGGAAGGGGCTGCTGGCGGAATTGGAGAAGGCCGCGCCGAACAGGGCCAAGACGGGGGCGGCGGTGATCACGGGCGGGCATAACTTGAAGCAGCCGTACATCATCCACACGCCGGGGCCGGTCTGGAAGGGCGGGAACGCGAACGAGGCTGAACGACTGGCGTCGTGCTACTGGTCGTGTCTGGAACGGGCGGAGGAGAACGGGCTGAGAAGCATCGCGTTTTGCTCGATCTCGACGGGCATCTATGGCTACCCGCTGGACAAGGCCGCGCCCATCGCCCTGCGGACGGTGCGGGCGTATCTGGACGCGCACCCGGACACGTCGCTGGAGCGCGTCGTCTTTGCGATGTACCAGGCCCCAGAGTACGCGGCGTTCCAGAAGGCGTGGGAGGCGATGCAGGCTGAGGAGCCGGGCCAATGAGCGTGTTTGACGACAGGCGGCTGGGGGCGGAGACGTTCAAGCTGGACGTGGCCCGGATGCGGCGCGGGTGGTACTCGGACAAGTATTTCGACAACATCGTGACCCTGCTGTCGGGTCTGGTGCGCGAAGGGTACACGTTCGCGGGGCAGAGCGAGGCCCTGGCGGCGCGGGGCGTCCGGCTGGCTGATGTCCACACAGGCGACATCGAGGTCGAGATGCAGTGGTTCACGCGCCGCGCCCCGTTTTCGGTCGTGGTCGGCGTGGACAAGGCCCTGGCGATGCTGAAGGAGTGTACGGGCCACTTTGACGAGGCCGGCGAGTGGGTGCCGACCTATGACACGCTGGAAGTGACGGCGGTGCAGGACGGCTTCGTCGCCCCCTACGGCGGCGACCCGAACGTGGTGACGCCGGTACTCAAAGTGCGTGGGCGATACCGAGACTTCGCGCCGCTGGAAACGCCGACGCTGGGGGCGCTGACTCGGAACACGCGCGTCGCGACCAACGTGTACGAGGTCCTGCACGCGGCGCGGGGCAAGGAAGTCTTGTTCTTCCCGGCCCGGTTCGACGCCCATGAGGTGCAGGCGGGCGACGGCTATGCGTATCATATCGCCGTGCAGCTCTTCAACCAGACCTACGGCCACGCCGTCACCAGTTCGGTGTCCACCGACGAGCAGGGCGACTGGTGGGGCGGCGCGGGCGGCGGTACGGTCGCGCACGCGGCCATCGCCTGCTTCCTGGGAGACACGGCCGAGACCGTCTTGCAGTTCGCCCGCGTCCTGCCGCCGCACATCCCGCGCATCGCCCTGGTGGACTTCAACAACGACTGCGTGGGCGACAGCATCGCCACGATGAAGGCTCTGTTCGCGCGTCACATGGAGCTTGTCAACCAGGGGGAGCACGAGGAGGCGCAGAAGTACGTCCTCTACGGCGTCCGGCCCGACACGGGCGGCAACCTCATTGACAGGAGCATCGAGCCGCTGGGCGACCGGCGTCTGGACAAGGGCGTCAACCCGCGCCTGGTCTTCACGCTGCGCCGCGAGATAGACCGCGCGTATGAGAGTTGGGACATCCCGTTCCAGTGGCTGGAGCGCGCCAAAGCCTACTGCAAGAACGTCAAGATCACCGTCACGGGCGGCTTCACGCCGCGCAAGATACGCGAGTTCGAGGAGAACGCCGTCCCCGCCGATGTCTACGGCGTTGGCTCGTACCTGTTCAGCAACTCGGTCGAGGACTGCACCAACAACGACTTCACGGCGGACATCGTGCGCGTCAAGCTCGGCGGCCAGTGGCACGATCTGGCAAAAGTGGGCCGCCGCGCGGCGGAGAACCCAGCGCTGAGGCTGGTGGAGTGGGGGGAGATTTAGCCCCGGCAGAAGAACCCGGCACTGGAAGTGCCGGTCTATCCCAAGTGGAAGTCGCTCCGCGACTGAGGACAGGTCTCCGTAACTTGTCTTTAACCGCGTAGCGGTTTTCACTCCCTATTTTCACTCCCTAGTAGACCGGCACTTCCAGTGCCGGGTTCTTCGCAGGTCGGCCTTGCCTTGACTTCCCCCCGCCCCTTCGGCTACAATAGCCGCAGCATTTCAGCCGCAACGCTTCCGTTGCCGTCACCGTCCCGGAGAACCCTGTTATGATCACGCCGCCCCAGCAACGGATGCTGTCCCAGCGCGCGCTCCTTGCCGCCCCTTCGCCGACCCTGGCGATCACCGCCAAAGCCAACGCCCTCAAAGCGCAGGGCAAGGACGTCATCTCTTTCGGCGCGGGCGAGCCGGATTTCGACACCCCGCAGAACGTCAAGGACGCCGCCATCGCCGCCCTGGCGAAAGGCGACACCAAATACACGCCGTCGTCGGGCACGGTCGCCCTGAAAGACGCCATCCTTGCCAAGCTCAAGCGCGACAACGGGCTGACCTACTCGCGCAACGAGGTCATCGTCTCGTGCGGTGCGAAGCACTCCATCTATAATCTGATGCAGGCGCTGCTCGATCCCGGCGACGAGGTCATCATCCCCGCCCCCTATTGGGTGTCGTACCCGGAGCAGGTGAAGCTGGCCGACGGCGTTCCCGTCCTCGTGCCCACGGACGAGGGCACGGGCTTCCTGGCGACGGCGGCGCAAATCGAGAGCTATGTCACCGACCGGACCAAGCTGGTCGTCATCAACTCGCCCTCTAACCCGACCGGGGCCGTCTACACGCCGCAGGCGCTGCGCGACATCGCCGACCTGTGCGTCGGGCGCGGCATCTATTTGATGTCGGACGAGATTTACGAGAAGATACTGTACACGGGCAATCAGTTCGTGTCCCCCGCCTCGTTCGGCGCGGCCGTCAAGGCGATGACCATTACCGTCAACGGCTTTTCCAAAGCGCACGCCATGACCGGCTGGCGGCTCGGCTACGCGGCGGCCGATCTGGACATCGTGGCCGCCATGTCCAAGATTCAGGACCAGAGCACGTCCAACCCGACCTCCATCGCGCAGGCGGCGGGCGTCGAGGCGCTGAACGGCCCGCAGGACTCGGTCGAGACCATGCGGCGGGCGTTCCAGGAGCGGCGGGATTACATCGTCTCCGCCCTGAATGACATCCCCGGCGTCCGCTGCCTCAATCCGGGCGGGGCGTTCTACGTCTTCCCGAACGTCTCGGCGTTCTACGGCAAGACCTGGACGCCCGAGGGCGACACGCCGCGCACGGTCGGCAGCTCGGACGACCTGGCCGCCTACCTGCTGGAAGCGTATGAAGTCGCCGTTATCCCCGGCTCCGGCTTCGGCGCGGACGGCAATATCCGACTATCTTACGCCACCTCGATGGCGAACATCCAGAAGGGCGTCGCCCGGATCGCGGAAGCTGTTCAGGCGCTACGGTAGACCTCTTGCCTAAGTCTGACCCGGCCCCGCAAGCATTTGATGAAGGGCCGGCCCATCCGAATAGACCCGGCCTTTAGGCCGGGCAACGACTAATTCTATGAGCGACAGCGGGGATCTGCGGACGGAAGCCTTGCGGCGCGGCCTGCCCATCCGGGACATGGCCGCCTTGCGCCAGGCGCTGACCCACAAATCGCTCGTCCCCGACCATCCTTTGGAGAGCAACGAGCGCTTAGAATTCCTGGGCGACTCCGTGCTCGGCCTGGCCGTCGTTGAGTACCTGTACGCGCAGTTCCCCGACCGGGGCGAAGGGGAACTGGCGCAGGCCAAAGCCCTGATCGTCTGCAAGGATGCCCTGGCCGCCGCCGCCCGCCGGATGGATCTGGCCCCGCTCATCCGCCTGGGCCGCACCGAGGAGGCGATGGGCGGACGCAACCGCGACAGCATCATCGCCGACGCCGTGGAAGCCCTGGTTGCCGTGATCTATCGGGAAAGCGGCTACGAGGCCGCCCGCGAGTTCCTCCTGGGCCTCCTCGCCCCGGAGATCGCCGCCGTGAGTAAAAACCGTGATTGGCGCGACCCCAAGACCGTGCTTCAAGAACTGCGCCAGGCGCATAAGCTGTCCGCGCCCGTCTATCAGGTGACGGCCGAGCGCGGCAAGCCGCACGACAAGATTTTCACGATTGACGTCCTGCTGGACGGCTTGGTGGCGGGCACGGGCACCGGCAAGACCAAAAAAGAGGCCCAGCAGGCGGCGGCGGAAGCGGCGTTGGCAGCTCAGAAGGCCCCGTAGGGGCGCGATGAATCGCGCCCCTACAACAGTTTGGAACGAGACAGAATGCAGCACATGGCGGACATCGGGATATTCGGCGGCAGCGGCTTTTACGAGTTCGCCGAGGGCGACATCGAGGAGATCAAGGTCGAGACGCCCTACGGCCCGCCGAGCGACACCGTCGCCCTGATGACGGTGGCGGGCCGCCGCGTCGCCTTCCTGCCCCGGCACGGCAAGGCCCACTCGCTCCCGCCCCACAAAGTGCCGTATAAGGCCAATTTATGGGCGCTCCAGAGCCTCGGCGTCACGCGCATCCTCGCCCCCAGCGCCGTCGGGTCATTGCAAGCCCACATCGCGCCGGGCGACTTCGTCATCAACGATCAGTTTGTGGACCGGACGACCGGGCGGGCGGACACGTTCTATGACGGCCCCATCGCCACCCACGTTTCCTCCGCCGACGCCTACTGCCCGCAGCTCCGCGCCCTCGCCATTGAGTCCGCTCAGGCGAATGGCGTCACCGTCCACCCGGCGGGGACAAGCGTCGTCATTCAAGGCCCGCGCTTCTCGTCCAAAGCCGAAAGCCGCTGGTTCACGCAGATGGGGTGGGACACCGTGACCATGACGCAGTACCCCGAAGTCATTTTAGCCCGCGAACTGGCCCTGTGCTACGTCACCTTGTCCCTTGTCACCGACTACGACGCCGGCCTAGTCGCCGATGTCGCCGCCGTCCAGACGCATGACGTTCTGGAAGTCTTAGCCCGGAACACGGCCAATGTCAAAAAGGTCCTCAAAACGATGCTGGCCGCCATGCCCGAGGGCCGCGCCTGCCCCTGCGCTGACTCACTCAAATACGCCCGCATGGAGTAGCCCCCCGCCTCTAATAATGGGGAGCAGGAAAAAACAATCCCCTCCGGTTCCCCCCCCGTCAACGGTGGTGGGGGCTAGGGGGCGAAGGGATAACCAATAGAGTTGTGGTGCAAATAAGCCTTTTGGCTCTGTAAGGCTCCCTGAGCGCATTATAGCTTCCTGAATGAAAATCTTGTCAATTTATCGTCACCAGGGGCCTCACAGCCGCTCCAAGCGGCAAGAAAAGCCATTCCTGAGTCAAGAGACTGAATAATTGCACCACAACTCTAATGAAAGCCCTCCTCCTCGCCGCCGGACGCGGCACCCGCCTCGGCCCGCTGACGGCCAATCAGCCCAAGCCGATGATCCCCATCGGCGGCGTCCCCATGATCGAGCGCATCATGGAAGGCATCGCCGCCCACACGCCCATCCGCGAGTTCGTCCTGATCACCGGCTACAAGGCCGAGGTCTTGCAGGACTACCTCGGCGACGGCTCGAATTGGAGCTGGCAGATCGAGTACGTCCCGCAGCCCGTCCCGCGCGGGGTGGGGGACGCCGTCCACACCGCCCGCGTCGCGCTGGCCGACGCCCCGTTCCTGATGACCTACGGAGACATCATGCTGGACCCCGTCAACTACGGCCGCTTCGCGGACGCCTACGTCGAAACCGGCACGCGCGAGATCAAAGCCTATGTCGGCCTGAACTGGGTGGACGACCCCTGGGCGGGCGCGGCGGTCTACCTCGACGACGCCCACATCATCCAGCGCATCCAGGAAAAGCCCGCCAAAGGCACGGCGACGACACACTGGAACAATGCCGGCCTGTTCATCTTCGACCCGCTCATCTTCGAGTACACGGCCAAGATCGTCCCCTCCGCGCGCGGCGAGTACGAGCTGCCCGACGCCATCACCGCCATGATTAACGACGGCCACCCCGTCAAAGGCATCGCCCTGGAAGGCAAGTGGCGCGACGTCGGCACCCCCGAAGACTACGCCGCCATCAACGCTGAGTTCAACGATCCAGAGGGCAAGGAAGTGCGTGAATTTATATGACGAATTATATTTGGCTTGATCATGGGATCAAGTTGTACAATCCTGAACCTATACAACTGGGTGGCCTAAAATGTACCTACTGTGGTGGAACTGTTATAGGTTCGCTAAAACATGAGTTGATTAGAACAAAGCGGCAGCTACCGGCTGGAGCTACAGACATGCATATCTATGATGAAGAGAAGCGTTCCATCGAGTCTTATACATGTTCCACCTGTAAAGGGCTTTGTGGAGGATATTCTGAATACGTTCGCCCTTGCACTAGATGTCATAGAGAGACGATCAGAGCCAATGTTGCACTAACTTGGCCTGACTTGCCTGTCCAACTGTCGCTTAAAAACCATTCAGAGTCTGTCAGTAACTCTTCGTCTGGATGTACCCTATGCGTAAAGTGCCGTGTTTGTGAGCAACCGCTTAACAGCCGCGACATTGTTGATGCAAGAGTAGTAACAGAATACGGGTACTTGGGTGACGCAACCTTAACAGAGCATTATTACTCGCATGTTCAATGTGTGGGAAGACTGATAGCAGGTGTCACCTCTAGTCATCAGAAGATGCGTCAGAAAAAGATCGCAGAGAACAAAGGCCCCAAGAAAAGTCCGTGGTGGAAGCGTCTCTAACGTTTCTTCAAGGCTCTACCTGACAGATCGCCATGACCAATCCTGCTGACATCCTGCGCGTGTTCGCTGACCCGAAGAAGGTCAAGCTCCTGGGCCAACTCTGCGATGACCCACTGCCCCTGCACACGCTGGCGCGGGCGGCGGGGCTGTCGGAGGCAGAGACGATGGGGCTGGTGGGGGCGCTGAAGGAGGCGGGGCTGCTGGATGAGACGTTTGCCGCCGAGGGGTTCCGCTGGCGGTATAAGCCGCAGGCGATCTTTGAGGCGTTGCGTGACACCAAAGCGGCGGCGGGGCCGTCTGACCTGCCGCCCGGCGCGTCCGCCTTCGACGCCCGCGTGCTGGGGGACTTTTTTGTCGGCGGCAGGCTGAAGACCATCCCGGTCCAGCGCAAGAAGCGCGAGGCCGTCCTGCGCTACCTGGCAGAGAAGTTTGACAAGAACCGGACCTACACTGAGCAGGAAGTCAGCTTCCTGCTCTTGAACTACCATGAGGACTATGCAAGCCTGCGCCGGGAGATGGTGGACACGGGGCTGATGGAGCGCGCGAACGGCATCTACCGGCGGGTGCAGTAAGAGACAGAGGGTGAAACATTGCGAATTTCCATTGAAGTCGAACAAGAAGAGGATGGCCGCTGGTTGAGCGAGATCCCCGAACTGCCCGGCGTGCTGGCCTATGGTCAAACCCGGTCCGAGGCGGTGGTTCGTGCCCAAGTCCTCGCCTTGCGGGTCCTCGCAGACCGGGTTGAACATGGAGAAACCTTACCACAAAAAGTGGATGTGTTGCCCCAAGTCTTTTCAGTTGCGGCGTGAGGGCGTTGCGATGAGGGGGCATCTGTGAGTCAATGGCCTTCTGCGAAAGCGGGGCGTGTTCTGGCGGCGCTGCTTCGCATCGGTTGGAGCATTAAGCGCCAGAGCGGTGGTTCGCATAAGGTGTTGGAGCGCGAGGATTGGCCGGATTATGTGTGGGCCTTCCACGACGGGGTGGAGATCGGCCCGGTGATGCTGTCTCGGATCGCCAAGCAGACGGGCCTGACGCCCGGCGATCTATGACTGTTGTGATGGGAAGAGGATGACACAATGGCACTCGTAGACAATGCGGTCGCGGCTTATACGCGCCGCTTCGGGAACTCGCCCAAAGCCGCCGCGCTGGCACCGGGGCGGGTCGAGATCATGGGCAACCACACGGACTACAACGGCGGCTTTGTCCTGCCCGCCGCGCTGGACAAGGGAACGGTCGTGGCCGGGTCGCCGACCGGCAACGACACGATCAGCCTGCACGCCGCCGACTTCCGGCGGGACGCCTCATTCTCGGTGAAGGACTTAAGAGCAGACCCGCACAACTCGTGGGCTGGCTATGTGCTGGGCGTCGTCCAGCAGTTGCAGCGGGACGGGGTGAGCATCGGGGGCTTCAGCGCCGTCATCCACAGCGACGTGCCGGGCGGGGCGGGGCTATCGTCATCGGCGGCCCTGGAAGTGGCGACAGCGTTCTTTTTGCAGCAGCTTTTTCCCTACGACCGCGACCCGATGCAGATCGCGCGGCTCTGCCAGAAGGCGGAAAACGAGTTCGTGGGCGTCCCGTGCGGCATCCTGGACCAGTTCTCGTCCGTGTTCGGCGTCCAGGACGGCCTGCTGTTTCTGGACTGCCTGACGCTGGAGCATTCCGCCGTCAAGATGGGCCGCGACGACATCGCCATCGTCGTCTGCGACTCCAACGTCAAGCACGCCCTGACTTCCGGCGACTATGCCACGCGCCACGCCGAGTGCATGGCCGCCGCCGCGCACTTCGGCAAGCGGCTCCTGCGCGAAGTCACCTGGGAGGAGTTCATGGCGCGCGAGAATGAGCTTCCCGACAACCAGCGCAAGCGCGCGCGGCACGTCCTGACCGAAGACAAGCGCGTTCTCGCCATGCGCGAGGCGGCGCAGAAGGGCAATGAGGCGCGCATGGGCGAGCTTCTGGCGGAGGGCCACGCCTCCTGCCGCGACCTGTTCCAAAACTCGACGCCCGAAATTGACCTGCTGGTTTCCCTCGCCGACCGCCTGCCCGGCTGCATCGGCGCAAAGCTGACCGGCGGCGGCTGGGGCGGCTGCACCGTCAACCTGGTCCATGCCGAGGCCGTCCCACAGTTCTGCCGCGACCTGGCCGCGCAGTATGGAGAAAAGACCGGCCACGAGGCCCACGTCTACGCCTGCCGCGCTGCCCAGGGCGCGCGGGCGGTGAAGGTGTAACGGGAATATCAAACAGGAGGTTCGGCTATGGAAGGCGGGTATAAACTCTGGGATGAGATCCTCAAAACGATCCAGGTGCTGACGAGCTGGCCCCTCGTCGTGCTGTATCTCTCGCTGCTGTTCCGGCAGGCCCTCACGCGGCAGATACCGGCCCTGTTCAAGAGCTTTGAAGCGCTTATTGAGAGGCTGGCAAAGGTCAAATACAAAGGCGTCGAGGCCGAGTTTGACAAGCTGCGTGACCTGGCTGCCGAAGCCGCCCCGGAACTTACCGAGGAAGTCGTTCTCAATATCGGAGCATCACCGGAGGAAGACCATGACAAGCCCACACATGACTGACGGAGGCCAGCAGTTGAACAGAGAGAGTGACACAGGAACAGGATACCCGGCATACTCCTTGAGCCGGGAACAGCAACAGATCGTTCATGCCCTTGCGGATGACAAGTATTACTGGCGGTCCAGGAGGAGCATCTTAGAGGTCACGGGGCTGGAACCGGCGACCCTTGATCACTCGCTTGCCCAACTGATTCATCACCACATCGTGAAGCCCGCGTTCGGCAAGCGCAGCATCATCTTCGGCCTGCGCGAGCGCGTGGACAAGAAGTAAGGCCAACACCCTATGACGACGGAACTGCGCGTCTTGACGCCGGATGACGACCTTTCCCTGTCTTTGTTGATGTCGGAAGCCTTCGCCGGGGGCAGCCGCCCCACGGCGCCGGAGCCGGAGGAAGGCAAAGACCGCGTCAGCACGACGCTGGGCGTGTTCGACGGGCCGCGCCTGGTCGCGGCGGCGACGATCCACGACCTCCATCTCATCTGGGGGCAGACCGACCTACCGATGGGCGGAATCGCCGGCGTCGCCTGCGCCGCCGAGCATCGCGGGCGCGGCCATGTCGCCCGCCTGCTGTCCGAATCGCTGTACCGGATGCGCGAGGCGGGGCAGTGGACGAGCGGCCTGTACCCGTTCGCCTACGCCTTCTACCGCCGTCACGGCTGGGAGTGGGTGGGGGAGAAGCGCCGTTACACTGTCCCCACATCGGAAATCCGCGCCTCGCCCGGCGGCAAGCACGTCCGCTGTTATGACGGCCCCGACGCCCTGGAAGTCGTTCGGCCTGTTTACGACGCCTTTGCGCGCCGGCATCGCGGCATGGCGACGCGGATGGATGCCAAGCCGGACTTCTGGGAGCGCGCTCTGAAGCATCACGACAACCGGACCACCTACGTCCAGATCTACCACGATCCCGAAACCGACCAGGCCGAAGGCTACCTGACGTTCCGCTACCCGCACGGCGGCGAGACGGGACACGTCGGCGAGTTCTTCGCGAACACGCCCGCCGCCTATCGCGGCCTGCTGTCGGTTCTGCACTACTACGGAACGCAGGTGCAGAAGGTGGAGTTCTCCGCCCCCACCGCCGACCCGCTGCCGCTCCATGTGATGCACCATGACCTGCACACGGCCATCGGCCCTCTGTTCATGGGCCGGGTCGTGGATGTCGCCCCGGCCTTCGCCGCTCTGACGCCCGACCCGACCATGACAGGCCGTGTCCTCCTGCAAGTTTCGGACGGTTCGTGCGAGTGGAACAACCAGACGTTTGCCGTTACCGCTGAAGCCGGTCAAGTGACAGCGGAGGCCACGCAGGACGCGCCGGGCGTCTCGCTCGACATCCAGGCGCTGTCTCAGGCATATTGGGGCCAGCCTTCTCTGGACCTGCTCCGCGTGGCGGGGCGGTTGTCTGTCACCGATGAGGCCCAGTATCAACTCCTGTCGCGTCTGCTGCCACCGAGCATTTGCTATTTGCAGGACGGGTTTTAGGAACCGAAGCCCTCGTAACCATCCCGCAGCCCTTCCCTAACAGGGAAGGGTGCCGAGCTTGCGAGGCGGGATGGGTTCCTCTCATATGTTCTCGAAAGGCATTACATGACCAACAAACCACTCGCCGTCATCACCGGCGCGAGCAGCGGCATCGGGGCGGCGACGGCCAAACATCTGGCTCAGGCGGGCTATGACCTTGTCCTCGGCGCGAGGCGCATGGACAAGTTGCAGGCTGTGGCCGAACCATTGGGGGCGAAAGCCATTGCGCTGGACGTGACGGATGCGGCCAGCGTCGCCGCGTTCTGCGAACAAGTCCCCGCCGTCAATGTGCTGGTCAACAATGCGGGCGGCGCATTGGGATTGGAACCCGTCGCTGAGGCCGAAGACGAGAAGTGGCGGACGATGTTCGAGTCGAACGTGCTGGGGACGATGCGGATGACCCGGACGCTGCTGCCCAAGCTCGAAGCGTCTGGGCAGGGACACATCGTCGTCATCGGCAGCATCGCGGGCTTCGAGGTCTACCCCGGCGGCGCGGGCTACACGGCGGCCAAGCACGCCGAGCGGGCGGTGGCAGAGACCCTGCGCCTGGAACTGCTCGGCAAGCCGATCCGCGTCACTGAAATCGCGCCGGGCCTGGTCGAAACCGAGTTCAGCCTGGTTCGCTTCGGCGGCGATGCCGAGCGGGCGACGAAGCCCTATCAAGGCATGACGCCGCTGACGGCGGACGACGTGGCCGAGGCGATCACCTGGGCCGTCACCCGGCCCGCCCATGTCAACATTGACCAGATGACCATTCGCCCGCTCGATCAGGCGACCGCCACCCTCGTACATCGCACACCCAAAGAGGATTAGTCACTCGTGTCCCAACTCACCATCCATGCCGCCGAAACGCTCGGCACCATTTCCCCGTATGTCCACGGTCATTTCGCCGAGCATTTAGGCCGCTGCTGCTATGACGGCCTGTGGGTCGGCCCGGACTCGCCCATCCCCAACCAGGGCGGCTTCCGCACGGACATCATTGAGGCGCTGAAAGCCGTCGGCATCCCCCAACTGCGCTGGCCGGGTGGCTGCTTCGCCGACTCGTACCACTGGCGCGACGGCATCGGACCGGCTGAGGCCCGCCCCCGCACCTGGGCCGAAAGCTGCGGCCTGAACGTCGTGGAAGACAACACGCTGGGGACGCACGAGTTCATCGCCCTCTGCCGGGCGATTGGGGCAGACCCTTATCTCGCCGGCAACGTCGGGTCGGGGTCGGCGCAGGAGCTGGCGGACTGGGTGGTCTACTGCAACGGCACAGCGGACACGACCCTGGCCCGCGAGCGGGCTGCGAACGGCCATCCCGACCCGATGAATGTCAAGTTCTGGGGCGTCGGCAACGAGAACTGGGGCTGCGGCGGCAACTACGACGCCGAAAGCTACGCCAAAGAGTTCAAGCGGTTCGGGACGTTCCTGAAGATGGCGGACCGCTCGGTTGAGCTGGTCGCCTGCGGCCTGAACAACCGCGATTGGAACATGAAGCTGGTCGAGACCCTGCGGAACCACCTGGGCCTGCTGGACCACGTTTCCGTCCACCAGTATTGGGCCAACGGCCCCGCCCTCACCTTCAGCGAGGAAGATTACTACAACTCCCTGCACGCGGCGGCGACGGTGGAAGACGACATCAGGTTCACCGACGAGATCCTGCGCTTTTTTACGTCTCATCGCCCAAAGAAGGTCGGCATCGCCTTCGATGAGTGGGGCATCTGGCACCCCGAAGCCGTCACGACCACGGACTACGAAGCGCCCAGCACGATCCGCGACGCCGTCGTCGGTGCGGGCGTCCTGGACGTCTTCCACAAGTGGTGCGACCGCGTCTCGACCGCCAACATCGCCCAGATCGTCAACGTCCTGCAAGCCCTGGTGCAGACGAAGGGCGAGACGATGTGGCTGACGCCGACCTACCACTTGTTCGCCCTGTACGCCCCCCATCGCGGCGCGCAGGCGGTTCGGGCGGAGATCGGGGACGCCCCGGCGCGCGAGATCGGGCCGGTCACGAACATCCACGGCGGGAGGCCGCACACGGACAGCATGGCGCTGCTCTCCGCCTCAGCCTCCAAGAAAGACGGCCGGCTCATCGTCAGCCTCAGCAACCGGCAGCCGGACCAGGCGCAGGAAGTCACGCTGACTGTTCGTGACGGCTCCCTGCATGGCGGCCGCCTGCACACGATGGCCGGCGCGGCGAACGCCCACAACAGCGCCGAGCAGCCGGACGCCGTCGGCGTCACGGAAATGCCAGTGGAGGCGCAGGGCGACACGCTGGCGCTGACCCTGCCCCCCTGTTCAGTGCAGACGCTGGTGCTGAAGTTGGCATAAACCCCCTAGCCCCCAATTCTGGGGGAACCAGAAAGGATTGTCTTCTTCTGCTCCCCCATTATTGGGGGCCGGGGGGCTCCTATGCTCTGCTACTACATCACGGGGCACGGCTTCGGCCACGCGATCCGCACGACGCAGGTGCTGCGGGCGCTGCCGCCGGACCTGCCCCTGATCCTCAAGACGACGGCCCCGGAAAGCCTCTTCCGCGAGGAGGTTCCGGGGCGCGGCTTCGCATATGTGGCTGCCGAGTATGACTGCGGCTGCCTGCAAAGCGACAGCGTCTCCGTGCTGCGGCGCGAGACGCTGGCCCGCTACGGCGAGATTTCCCGCCGCAACGCCGCGCGGTTGGGAGACGAGGTCGCGTTCCTGCGCCAAAGCGGCGTCCGCTGCGTCGCTTCCGACGTCCCTTCCTTTCCCCTTCATGCCGCGCGCGAGGCAGGTGTGCCCGGCGTCGCTGTCGCCAACTTCACCTGGCATGACATCTATGCCGAATATGTCGAAACGGACGCCGATGCCGCGCTGCTCCGGCAAATGGCTTCCGAGTATGCCGCCGCGACCGTCGCCTGCCTCACCCCGTTAAGCGTCCCGACCGTCGGCGACGTGTTTCCCACCGTCGAGCGCGTTCCACTGGTTGCCCGCCGGGGACAGCCGATGCGTGAAGCCTTGACGGAGGTTTTGGGCATCCCTGCCGGCAAGCACGTCGCGCTGCTGTATTTGGGCGGCTGGGGGCTGGACATCCGCTGGCCCGCGCTGGAACAGTGGACGGACTGGGTGTTTCTTCTGGACCGGCCCCTGCCGCAGCCGGTCGCCAACGTCCGCGCTTTCGACGCCCGCCGCTGGCGCTATGCCGACGTGGCCGCATCCGTAGATGCCGTGGTCTCTAAAGCCGGCTATGGGACGCTGACCGAGTGCATCGCCAACTCCGTCCCGCTGATTTACTTGCCCCGCCACGGCTTTATTGAGCATGAAGCGCTGGTTGTGGGTATGAAGGCATGGGACGGCGGGATCGAAATTCCCGAAGCGGCCTTCTTTGCCGGGGAATGGGGCGGCGCTCTTCAAGAGGCTTTATCGGCCCGGCCCGACCCCGGCGTCTTTCCCATTAACGGGGCGGACGTTATCGCGAACAAACTAGTGGAGTTGCATCAATGAGCCAGCCAAAGATCACCATGTACACCCGTCCCGGATGCCCGGATGTCGGCCGCGCGGCCTACTTTCTGCGCCAGCGCGGGATGACCTGGGACGAAATAGACATCACGGAAAACGAGGCCGCCCGCAAGCAGGTCGTCGAATGGACGGGGCGCGAAGTAACGCCGACTATTTGGATCGGCGACACGATGTTGACCGAGCCGGACGGCGCGGAGATAGACGCGGCGCTGGCGAAGGCGGTGTGAGATGCCTTGCACAAGGGGCGGCGATAGTGCTATACTAGGGCCGTGACAGGGCAGGCGCCAGGGGACTTCCGCAATCGAATCGCGCTGGTCGGGCCGACGGCGTCGGGCAAAACAGCAGTCGGCATCCAACTCGCCGCCTGGCTGGGCGCGGAGATCGTTTCCGCCGACTCGATGCAGATCTATCGCCATATGGACATCGGCACGGCCAAGCCCACGCCCGAAGAGCAGCGGCAGGCCACTTTCCATGCCATCAACGTCGCCGATCCTGATCAAGAATGGACGCTGGCGGACTACCAGCGGCTGGGGGAGGACGCTTGCGGTACGATTGCCGCACGCGGACGAATCCCGCTCCTCGTCGGCGGCACTGGGCTGTATGTCCGTGCGCTGACGACTGTTTTGGACATCCCCGTCGCCCCGCCGGATGAGGCCGTGCGCGCGCGGTGGCGCGAATTTGCCCTCACAAACGGTCACGCCGCCCTGCTGGCCGAAGTGGCGCGGGTGGACCCCGAAACGGCGGCGCGGCTGCATGTCAACGACATCGGGCGGCAGATTCGCGCCCTGGAAGTTTATGAGAGCATGGGCCGGACGCTGACCGAGCTGCACGCCGAGAACCGCGCCCGGCAGCCAAAGGAACAGCCGCGGTTGTTCGGCCTGGATTTTGCCGATCGTGCTCTGCTGTACCGGCGGATTGACGACCGCGTGGACGGGATGCTTGCGGCGGGTCTGCTTGACGAAGTACGGGGCCTGCTCGCGCGTGGCTGCTCCGCCGCGCTGAAGCCTATGCAGTCGCTCGGCTACCGCCACATGACGGCTTACTTATCCGGCGAGGTGAGCCTGGACGCGGCCGTCGCGGCCATGAAGCAGGACACGCGGCGGTTCGCCCGGCGTCAGCTCATTTGGTTTCGCGGCGACGCGCGCATACATTGGGTCCTAGCCGACGGCAAATCCGCTGAACAGCTCACCGACGAGATTTTCGCACACACAAAGGGGACACCGCTTCGCAATGAACAAACCGCAGCTTAACCTTCAAGACACGTTTCTCAACCAGGTCCGCAAAGAGAACATCGGCGTGATGATCTACCTCATCGGCGGCGTTCAGCTTCGCGGCAACGTGCGCGGCTTCGACCCCTACACGATCCTGCTGGACAGCCCCGGCAAGCCCACCCAGCTTGTCTACAAGCACGCCGTCACCAGCATCGTCCCCATGCGCCCCCTCCAGAACCTCTACACGGAAGCCATGCGCGAGGCGGGCGTGACCGCCCAGCCCGCGTCCAGCCCCACCGCGCCGCCGGTCGCGCCCGCCGGGGCGACCCACCCGGACGCCACCGTGACGGTGCAGACGCCGAACCCGTCTCCTGCCCCGGCGACGCCGGAAGCGGCTGCGGTGGAGCCGATCTCCTAAGACGTAGGGGCGCGATTCATCGCGCCCTCTTCTCCGAAAATGTTCCCATTCGGGGCCAAGCGACGCGGGGCAAAGCCAAGCGGCGCGGGGCGAAAGGGCGCGATGAGTCGCGCCCCTACGGTAATAACGGTATGCACTTTACGAAAATGCACGGCATCGGCAATGACTTCGTGATGGTCAATTGCCTCGGCCAAGACGGCGATGCGCGGCTGGCGGAAGCCCAGCGCCGGGCCGTCTCCCTCTGTGACCGCAAATTCGGCGTCGGCGGCGACGGCGTCATCGCCCTGCTGCCGGGCCGGGACGCGCCCTTCGCCATGCGGATGTTCAACCCCGACGGCTCCGAGGCCGAGATGTGCGGCAACGGCATCCGCTGCTTCGCCAAGTTCCTTTACGACCGGGGCCTGACGCGCGGCGAAACCCTGATTCCGGTCGAGACCGGCGCGGGCCTGCTGCACCTGCAAGTCCAGGCCGGGCCGGACGGCAAGGCCGCCGCCGTGCGCGTGGACATGGGCGAACCGGTCCTGAAGCCGTTCGACGTCCCGACCACGCTGGGCGACGGCGACGCGCCGGTCGTCAACGTGCCCCTCGACCTGGGCGGGCAGACCCTTCCCGTCACCGCCGTCTCGATGGGAAACCCCCACGCCGTCACCTTCGTGGACGACGTGAAGAGCTACCCCATCGAGACCATCGGCCCCATAGTCGAAAGCCACCCCGTTTTCCCGCGCCGGATCAACACCGAGTTCATCGAAGTCCTGTCCGACCGCGAGATCGTCTTCCGCGTCTGGGAGCGCGGCGCAGGCGAGACCCTGGCCTGCGGCACGGGGGCCAGCGCCGCGACGGTCGCCTGCGTCCTCAACGGCAAGACAGGCCGCCGCGTGTTAGTCCATCTGCCCGGCGGGGATTTGGACATAGAGTGGTCAGAAGCCGACAACCGTGTCTACATGACGGGGGCAGCGGCGGAAGTGTTCGAGGGGGACATATGAGGACGGCGGGTGAGCCGTGAAATGAGGCCGTTGCGGGCGGCGCCGATTTGCTTCTTCGTCAAACCTCCTGCATAACTCAGCCCGGCCCATCAGGGTCGGGCTATTCGGATGGGGGCCGCCCCTAGTATAATAACCCGAGTTGCTACCTTGTGCAAGCGTCATTTACAATATAGCGTCAGTTTGCTATGATTGAGTTTGCTATGATTGAGCATGACGAACCATCGGTAAAGTAGAGGTGTCTAAATCTTCACTCTGCCGAGGTCCGCCATGCAACAACAGGATACCCAAAAGCCCGCTCAAATCGAAAAGCCCGCTCAAATCGAGATGACCACGCAGGTCATCACGATCTACTGCCTGTGCGATGATTTTCTCCGTACCCGACGCTGGCACGATGATCCGCAAGCCCAGATGAGTACCGCAGAGGTGATGACCACAAGCCTTGTGGCCGCCGCTGTGTTTGACGGCAACCAGGTGTGTTTGACGGCAACCAGGAAAAGAGCCGCCGCTTCCTCAAAGAACATGGCTATATTCCGACCATGCTCTCCAAAAGCCGCTTCAATCGCCGCTGGCACGCCATCCCAGAAGTGCTCTGGCAGGGGCTGCTGTGGCTGCTGGGGGAGGCGGCAAAGATTGCCAATCCCGAAGGCGTCTACGCCGTAGACAGTGTGCCGATCCCGGTTTGTGACAACATCCGCATCCGCCGTTGCCGCCTGTACCCGTGCCAGAACAAGCGTCGCGACAAGGCAAGCAAGACAAGCAAGACAAGCCCGAAGACCTGCAAGCCCGAAGACCTGCACCGAGGCTATTGCGCCAGTAAACGCCGTTACTACTACGGCCTCAAAGGGCATCTGCTGGTCACGGCAACGGGGCATCTGCTGGTCACGGCAACGGGGCATCTGCTGGTCACGGCAACGGGGCAGCCGGTGGAGTTCGTGCTGACCCCTGCCGCCACCGCCGACATCGTGGGCTTGCGTAAGCTGGACCTGGACTTGCCGGCGGGGGCCACCGTCACGGCGGATGCGGCCTACACGGACTATGAGTATGAAGACCTGCTATGCCAACAGGAGCAGACGGACCTGCTGGCGGACCGCAAGCGAAACAGTCTGCGTCCGCATCCGGCTTACCTGAGCTATCTGTGTCACTACTATCGCAAGCGGATCGAGACGACCTTCAGCACGGTGACGGAGTGGCTGGGCCGGCGGCTCCACGCGGTCACTCCTGAAGGGTGGGAGCGTAAAGTCTTCCTGACGGTGATTGCCTATGCGATACTTCCATAGGTAGCAACTTGGGTTAAGATAGGTAAGTTGTCGTAATCGACATCAGGCTCTGAAGCGACAAAACCCGTGGCCCAGATCGCAAGAGATCCTCCCGCATTTAGGCCGAATGGAAAGCCTACGACACTCACCACGTCAGCAGGCCCGACAGATATCTGTGGTGTGGCGTCAGTAAGGTCGTATAGATAAACCTGGACTCCCCCCGTTTCAGTCAACGGAAGAGCGACAAAATCAGCTTGTCGCCCCAAAGCGGGATGTTCAACCCAACGAGGCATATTAGCTTGAAAAAGTGGCTCTACTCGTTCCGTCCAATTACCGAGACGATCTGTGCTGTTGTGCCAGATTGCAATTTCATCAGGAACTCCTGCGGTTGGAGATAGCGGTTGATCGGTGTTTTGGTCACGGCCTGTGACATTATGACGATTAGTAATCAACACTGGTCCGCGAGCGGAATTGACTATGAAACCCGTTCCCGTTGACAAAGGCTGTCCTTGAAAGCGCATGGTTAAAAGGAGAGACTTGACTGAAGGTTCAGCAATATTCATTGACATAACAGAAGTATACTCGCAAAGACAACTAAGCTTTACTCAAAGAATGCGTTAAACCTTTGCCAAAAAATAGGCAATGAGTGCCTATAATTTCTGCTGTTCAGAATGGTGGGCCATGCGGGACGACATTCGGACTGCACTAAAGGAAAACAATGCATCAGAGCATATGTTCAGGCTAACCTCCAGGCTGTAAATGGGGCACTTATCCTTGCTTCTGTCTTGTCTGTTCGGGGAGAGGAGACGGCAGTTGAACCTGAACGGCTGCCCGACCCGCGCCCCGAGCTGATGGCAGCGATCTGCGACAGTGTGTTTCCAGACGTCCTCGGCGGTTCATCCCCACGCGCGTGGGGCAGACAGCGCATCCCGAACCTGCCTCTCGACAACTGGCGGTTCATCCCCACGCGCGTGGGGCAGACGTTTGCCCTAATGTTTTGGGGCCGATGGCGTTGCGGTTCATCCCCACGCGCGTGGGGCAGACAAATCTCTGCTACCAACTCGCTCAAGACAGGGCGGTTCATCCCCACGCGCGTGGGGCAGACGTGACGGCGCTCGCCCTCTCCTGGAACACGGACGGTTCATCCCCACGCGCGTGGGGCAGACAATAGCAAGCGTTTTACGCTCCCAGCCTCGCCCGGTTCATCCCCACGCGCGTGGGGCAGACGGTGCCGTCGGCCGCGCGCCGCCGCGCTTCCTCGGTTCATCCCCACGCGCGTGGGGCAGACTTTGGCTTTTCGACGATGATTGCCGCGCTGTTCGGTTCATCCCCACGCGCGTGGGGCAGACGCGAGGGGGCGCCGCGTCCGCAAGGGCCTGCACGGTTCATCCCCACGCGCGTGGGGCAGACACACACCCTGTCTCAATTGTCAAGCTCTTTGGCGGTTCATCCCCACGCGCGTGGGGCAGACGGTGGATTTCCCCCTCCGGCTGGGCCTGTGCTCGGTTCATCCCCACGCGCGTGGGGCAGACAAAATTGCACCAGGCGCGATAGATGCAGACGCCGGTTCATCCCCACGCGCGTGGGGCAGACGAAGGGGACTAGGGCGATGGCCGGGCGGGTTTCGGTTCATCCCCACGCGCGTGGGGCAGACGTACCAGAAAGCGCTCAAATACTCGTCGCCAGCGGTTCATCCCCACGCGCGTGGGGCAGACGGATGGCAAACGGAGAGTGGCCCTCTCTACTTACGGTTCATCCCCACGCGCGTGGGGCAGACGGCTCCTAAGATTTTCTCCCCCAGGTTGGGGACGGTTCATCCCCACGCGCGTGGGGCAGACCACGGCTTGTCCTGTCGGCTGCTGTTACACGACGGTTCATCCCCACGCGCGTGGGGCAGACTACTCGATCACGCGCAAGCTCATGGCGAGCTGCGGTTCATCCCCACGCGCGTGGGGCAGACGCTTTCTGTCTCGAGCTTACTGCCGCAAGAGAGGGTTCATCCCCACGCGCGTGGGGCAGACTAATAACTGCTCGGATTGCCCGCGCTGTCGGTCGGTTCATCCCCACGCGCGTGGGGCAGACGGCTTCGCAGATCATGGCTTCGCAGATCATGGCGGTTCATCCCCACGCGCGTGGGGCAGACGTCCCCCAGGTCTACCAGAGCACGCCGACCCCCGGTTCATCCCCACGCGCGTGGGGCAGACTCCTCGACGGCGAGCTGCATCCGCTCCTGGCCCGGTTCATCCCCACGCGCGTGGGGCAGACGCTGTGCTATGATGCGGCATGGACACCTTAGACGGTTCATCCCCACGCGCGTGGGGCAGACAAGAGCGGCGGCCTGGTCCATGTCCACAGCTACGGTTCATCCCCACGCGCGTGGGGCAGACATGACTGAACGTATAGACGAACTCCACCAAGACGGTTCATCCCCACGCGCGTGGGGCAGACTCCCTGGGCACGACTTGCGAAACAGCCACAGGCGGTTCATCCCCACGCGCGTGGGGCAGACATCGCATCATCACCCGCGCCGTCGGCGCTCTCCGGTTCATCCCCACGCGCGTGGGGCAGACCCTGGGCAAGATGGACTGCGACCAGGCGGCCTCGGTTCATCCCCACGCGCGTGGGGCAGACGGCTCTCTGGCACAAACAAACAACCGATGACTCGGTTCATCCCCACGCGCGTGGGGCAGACCTCCCGGCTGTTTCAGCAGCGCGGGAGCCTTGCGGTTCATCCCCACGCGCGTGGGGCAGACAACGCGCCGTGGCTCTGGCAGCAGGCAGGCTCCGGTTCATCCCCACGCGCGTGGGGCAGACTGGGTCATCCGGGCCGTGGAGCGCCGAAGGGCCGGTTCATCCCCACGCGCGTGGGGCAGACTCGTCAGCGACCCGGAGGCGTAGAGCAGCGTCCGGTTCATCCCCACGCGCGTGGGGCAGACTTCGCCGCCGTCGGCGGGGCGCTCCAGGTTTTCGGTTCATCCCCACGCGCGTGGGGCAGACCGCCGCCCGCCCCTGCTCCTGAAGTCTCGCCTCGGTTCATCCCCACGCGCGTGGGGCAGACATCACCGTCTCGATCTTGACGTGCCGGGAGAGCGGTTCATCCCCACGCGCGTGGGGCAGACGTAGTCGTAGTAGACCAGGTAGGCGTCGTAAACGGTTCATCCCCACGCGCGTGGGGCAGACGTCAGCCTCATCCCCACGGCGGAGGGCCACGGCGGTTCATCCCCACGCGCGTGGGGCAGACCATGGCTCGCGCACCCAGCACGTCCGCGACTACGGTTCATCCCCACGCGCGTGGGGCAGACAAGAATCCAGCTTTGAGGGGTGAACTTTGAGCCGGTTCATCCCCACGCGCGTGGGGCAGACGGTATCGCCTGCAACAAGAACATTATTATATGCGGTTCATCCCCACGCGCGTGGGGCAGACGCCTGCCAGCATCCCCAGGTGTTTGCCGACTTCGGTTCATCCCCACGCGCGTGGGGCAGACCAATGAAAGCAGCACGCGACGCCTACTACTCCCGGTTCATCCCCACGCGCGTGGGGCAGACCCGGCGCTGACCCGGCTGCCCTCGGGCAACACCGGTTCATCCCCACGCGCGTGGGGCAGACTCCGGCCCGCGCGTGTCCCGGTACGCCTGACTCGGTTCATCCCCACGCGCGTGGGGCAGACTGACGGCAAGGGTGACGGGCATGGGACAAGTCCGGTTCATCCCCACGCGCGTGGGGCAGACGGGTCAGCCCATTTGCGTATCTGGTCTCGAGTACGGTTCATCCCCACGCGCGTGGGGCAGACATAGTCGTAATAGACCAGGTAGGCATCGTAGACGGTTCATCCCCACGCGCGTGGGGCAGACTACTCGATCACGCGCAAGCTCATGGCGAGCTGCGGTTCATCCCCACGCGCGTGGGGCAGACCAGGGAGATTCATAGTCCTATACTTAGGAATACGGTTCATCCCCACGCGCGTGGGGCAGACGCCGGCGTCTACTGCCACACGATGGAGCGCTTCGGTTCATCCCCACGCGCGTGGGGCAGACGCAATGAAAGCAGCACGCGACGCCTGCTGCTCCCGGTTCATCCCCACGCGCGTGGGGCAGACGGTGTGTGCCATTCTTATTGTCTTCTTATTGTCGGTTCATCCCCACGCGCGTGGGGCAGACCAGGGTGGCTTTCTCGCGAAAGCGCGCCAGGTCGGTTCATCCCCACGCGCGTGGGGCAGACGGCGGGGGTCAGGAGCAGCAGCGTTGCCGGGTCGGTTCATCCCCACGCGCGTGGGGCAGACCTTTTCCCGCCACGCCGCGCGTCGGCGAGGAACGGTTCATCCCCACGCGCGTGGGGCAGACGGGCGGCGAGACGCCCGCCGGCCCGGTCGGAACCGGTTCATCCCCACGCGCGTGGGGCAGACTCATACAGGTTCGACAAGACCCGGCTGACGGGCGGTTCATCCCCACGCGCGTGGGGCAGACCGCTGCCCCGCCCCCGAGTCAAGCCCTCCCCTCGGTTCATCCCCACGCGCGTGGGGCAGACACTAAGGTCTGCGATTAGGAAAGGACTGTATCCGGTTCATCCCCACGCGCGTGGGGCAGACTCGCCCCTATGACCAAGCGACAATCCTGCCGTTCGGTTCATCCCCACGCGCGTGGGGCAGACGGAGCAGATCGCCCGGCGCGGGGCCGGGGACTACGGTTCATCCCCACGCGCGTGGGGCAGACGCGCCTGTGGAGCCGGCGCCGGTAGACAGCGACGGTTCATCCCCACGCGCGTGGGGCAGACGGGGGCCGCGCATCCATCCCACGCGGGCAAAGCGGTTCATCCCCACGCGCGTGGGGCAGACTGCTTGACGACGTCTTGCGTCGCAGCGTCTTGCGGTTCATCCCCACGCGCGTGGGGCAGACTATATTGACGAACGACGGGTAGTTCAGAATGACGGTTCATCCCCACGCGCGTGGGGCAGACATCGTCCGATCATCTTGTCATCGTCCGATCATCGGTTCATCCCCACGCGCGTGGGGCAGACGCGCCGCCGCCTTTGCGGCCAGCCGCTTCGTCCGGTTCATCCCCACGCGCGTGGGGCAGACTTTTCATAAGCAGGTTTTTCATGCGCGGAACCCGGTTCATCCCCACGCGCGTGGGGCAGACCAGGAGCGTCCTTCGCGCTATGGGCCGCGCGCCGGTTCATCCCCACGCGCGTGGGGCAGACGCCGCCGGCATCGAGGAGGGGCAGCCCGTCATCGGTTCATCCCCACGCGCGTGGGGCAGACGCAATCTCCGCAGCGCGGGCCGCCTTCAACTCTGGTTCATCCCCACGCGCGTGGGGCAGACTGCGCGGGGTGTGCCCGCAGTGCGGCAGCGAGCGGTTCATCCCCACGCGCGTGGGGCAGACGTCGGGATGCGGGTCTGTCATCAGCAGGCCCGCGGTTCATCCCCACGCGCGTGGGGCAGACTACAGCCGGGCTTCCCCGGTGACGAGGTCGCGCGGTTCATCCCCACGCGCGTGGGGCAGACGAGCCAATCGTTTCGACCTTCGTTCCTTCTTTCGGTTCATCCCCACGCGCGTGGGGCAGACGCCGAGGACCACTTATTGTAAGCCGAGGACCACGGTTCATCCCCACGCGCGTGGGGCAGACGAAGTGGCCGTCGGCGTTCGTCTCGCGGTGCTGCGGTTCATCCCCACGCGCGTGGGGCAGACGTGCGTGGCGGTGTCGTAGCAGCCGTACACGTCGGTTCATCCCCACGCGCGTGGGGCAGACGGATGGACGACGGCGTTCGTCAAGATCGAGGACGGTTCATCCCCACGCGCGTGGGGCAGACGCACGGATTTCAGTCTGATGTCCAGTTCACGGCGGTTCATCCCCACGCGCGTGGGGCAGACGGGCAGCAAGAGGCAGAGTGCGAGGGCCGCGCAGGTTCATCCCCACGCGCGTGGGGCAGACTCCCTGTCGGCGGGGATCAGCACGTCGTCCATCGGTTCATCCCCACGCGCGTGGGGCAGACCTTTAAAAACAGTGCTTGTTCAGGGCTTGATTCGGTTCATCCCCACGCGCGTGGGGCAGACCGGTCGCGGTGGCCGACCGGCGGCGCGCTGGGCGGTTCATCCCCACGCGCGTGGGGCAGACGGACTCGGATACGCTCGCTGGTCTTCACGGGAACGGTTCATCCCCACGCGCGTGGGGCAGACGTAGTCGTAGTAGACCAGGTAGGCCTCATACACGGTTCATCCCCACGCGCGTGGGGCAGACCGCTACCTCCGCACTGGCGGGCCTAGCCACTGCGGTTCATCCCCACGCGCGTGGGGCAGACGAAGGGGGGGGAGGGATGCCTGACAAACGCATCGGTTCATCCCCACGCGCGTGGGGCAGACGGATTGGACGCTCACGGGCGTCACGGGGTCGCCGGTTCATCCCCACGCGCGTGGGGCAGACGCCGCCCGTCCCGCTCCAGCCACAGCTCCCACCGGTTCATCCCCACGCGCGTGGGGCAGACGCTGGAAGACCTCGACGGGGAGTGAGCGCCACCGGTTCATCCCCACGCGCGTGGGGCAGACTATCATGTCGGCATGAAAACACTAGAAGAAGTCGGTTCATCCCCACGCGCGTGGGGCAGACTTGGGGATGTAGGTTTCCCCAGTCGCCGGGTGCGGTTCATCCCCACGCGCGTGGGGCAGACCGCGCGCCGCCGGTCGCGTAGTCGATCCAAGGCGGTTCATCCCCACGCGCGTGGGGCAGACACGACTTCGACGCCGACCCCTGGGGCATGAAGACGGTTCATCCCCACGCGCGTGGGGCAGACGCGCGCCTCCTCCTCGAGCAGATCAACGGCCTCGGTTCATCCCCACGCGCGTGGGGCAGACGTACAGCCGGGCTTCCCCGGTGACGAGGTCGCGGGTTCATCCCCACGCGCGTGGGGCAGACGGATGCCGTTCCGGTCTATCCAGGTCTGGATGCTTTGCGGTTCATCCCCACGCGCGTGGGGCAGACTTCAATGTTTCTTCGGTTACGTTTCAATGTTTCGGTTCATCCCCACGCGCGTGGGGCAGACGGCTACTAAATCTCACTGGCCCGCCTCGCTCTCGGTTCATCCCCACGCGCGTGGGGCAGACTCTAGAAGCGTGTCTACCACGTCTCTCTCGCGTTTCCCTCTGCTCAGGCCCGGACTCTTACGCCGCCTCAGTATTCGCGGACGTACCCCCCTTCTCCTTCCCCGTTTCCTTCCCCGTCTCTTTCCCTGCCCGCTTAGGCGTGTACACCAGGGTCAGGCCCTCCCAGTCCACCAGGTCGCGCGAGGTATCGCCGAAGGAGCGGGCGAGGAAGCCCTGCTCCGTCGGGCTGCTGTAGAGCAGCATCCCCGCCCCGGACTTCGCCCCCAACCGGGCCTTGTCCCACAGCCGGTCCCGCACCAGCGCCGACACCTTCCCCACGAACACGCCCGCGCGCGGTTCGATCATCCAGCGGGACAGCTCGCCCCGCAGCGTCGCCGGCACGCGCTCCAAGATCAGGACCGTCATTTCAATCTCCCTCCCCCAGCTCTGAGGTGGGCGTCCACAGGTCCGTCGGCAGCGCCGGGTCGCTGTCCGGGGCGAAGTCGGCGGCCGGGTCCTCTTTCACATCAAGGGCCTTTTGGATGTCGGGGATGATCCGCCCGAGCAGTTTGGTCTCGCGGAACCGGTCCCGGCACGCCAGCCGCACCGCCCGCTCCAGGTTCGGCGGGTCCTCGCGGGCGGCGGTGAAGGCGACCGGGATGGTCACGTCGACTTTGTACAGGTCCGCGATGTCGTAGACGAACGAGAGCTGCTTGCCGGTGTGGATGAAGCCCAGGCCGGGGCTGTAGCCGGCGGCCAGGATGGCGGCGTGGCAGATGCCGTAGAGGCAGGAGTTGGCACACGACAGCGCGCGGTTGACCGGGTCGGCCTCCGCCCAGTTGCCCCGGTCGTAGCTGCGCCCGTTCCACTCGACGCCGGTCTGCTCGCTGGCGAGGGCGTAGGCCTGGCGGACGCGGATCCCTTCCATCCCGCGCAGTGCCTCCACGGTCGCGGCCTTGTCCGGCATGTCCGTGAAGCGCATCCGGTACATCCGCCGCACCACTTCCATGCGGCTCGCCTCGTCGCTGACCAGCCGCGCCTGCAAGAGCAGCGGCGCCCCGCTGCGCGTCCCGCCCGTCCCATAGGCGTAGAAGCGCACGTTCTCCTCGCCGGCCCAGATGACCAGGCAGTTGTTGTCCGCCAGGGCCTGGGCGGCGGCGTGAGTGAGGGTCGTGCCCGGCCCCAGCATCAGGACGCCGAGGGCGGCGGCGGGGATGGCCGTCATGCCGTTCTCGTCCCAGGCCGCGATGCTTTTGTCGTGCCGGTCCACCCGCGCGTGTTCCACATAGAGAGACGAGAGGCCGTCCCGGATCTTGGGCAGCAGTTGTAGGTTGTCCATGTTCTTTCTCCTGTCTGTTCCTATGCGTGAGTGCCATCCCTGCTCTCATTGGAGAGGCGCGGCGCAACCGGAAACGCCCCATGGATCCGACTCAACCCCATAGGTGTAGGGCCAACGTCAGCGCGAATGACCGTTCGATCAGGATGTTCGGTACATCCCCACGCGCGTGGGGCAGACTCAGCGGAGGAAAAGACAGCACGGCACTGATGCGGTACATCCCCACGCGCGTGGGGCAGACGCCTGCCCCCAGGGATGGAAACCGGCGGCACGAAGGTACATCCCCACGCGCGTGGGGCAGACCTCGCATGTCAGAGCTTCGCATGGCGAATCAGGCGGTACATCCCCACGCGCGTGGGGCAGACGTAGAAACGTGTCTACTGGCTTGATTGGCTCTGTTCCGCCGAAGCCCCTGCCCATCGTTCATCCATGACGGGCGAGCGACAGCAGGCCGAGGCCGAAGCCTTTGCCCGGCCCGATGCCGGCGGCGACAGTTCCCGCCAGGGCCTGGGGGTCTGTCACCTGTAGCAAGCCGTCGAAGTCCACGGCGAGGTGGGTCAGAGTGGTGGCGCGCCCCGTCTCCGGGTTGGGTTTGTAACCTTTCAGATGCCCCAGCGGGGTGATCTGAACGGCGTCGCTTGGCTCGGCCCCGTCGAAGGCATCAAACCAGCCTGTGGGGGTGTCACACAGCCTGAAGCCGCAGCGTTCGCCCTGACGTTGCAGCCACTGGGCCTGCTCCAGCTGGGTCAGCAGACCGATCCGCTGGTGCCCTGCCTTCGGGTGGCCGCGCGGGAAGGGCATCCGCTTGGTCGGGCTGGCGCGGAGCCGGAAGCGGAGCCTCTGCCCCGCCTCGAAACGCGGCAGCCATTCTTTGGGGCCTCGGATGCATCCGGCCTGGCTCTCCAAAGCACTCCAGTCCGGTTCGCGTTCGCTCTGGACCAGCAGGCGCGGAGCGGCGCCGGCTCTCCCTGGGTCGGCGTCCAGGCGGAAGAGAACCCGCCCGACCTTCCCCGGCTCGATCCCGGTGAAGGCGGAATAAACGAGCTGATGCAGCGCGTACAGATCGGCGGTTGCCCGGCCCGCCGCGCGGGACTGCGGGTTCAGCGGCACCTGAGAGAGATAGACCATGCTTAAGACCTCCCTTCGTGAAGCGGGGCGCACCGGGGCAGGTCGCTGCCGGAAAGGACATGGAAGCAGACGCGCCGCAGGCCGAAACGGCGTTCCCCGTAGTGGAGCGGCTGGTCGGCCATGGAGGCCGCGCCTTCCGCATCCTCCAGCACTAAGCGTAACTGTTCGGGTTGCTTCTCCTGGCGACTCGTCCACCACCAGGGTTCATTGAACAGCGCCGTCTCTAGATCCGCCTCGCGCCGCAGAGAGCCGTGCGGCAGATAGGGTGGCAGCGTGAGAGGGTAGCCTTTGCGCCCCAGCGACAAGCACCACTTCGGATCATGCAGGGCCGCTTCGATCTGGGCCAGCAAGGAAAGGTCGTTCCCGGCCAGACCCGCCAGAAAGCGCGCATCCGCCAGATAATGCCGATGGGAAGTCACTGTCGTCAAACCGCCACCGCCGGCGCGGGCCACCCGCTGCGCGGTCTGGTAATCCGTCATCACCCGCCCAGGTGCCTCAACTCGTACCCCGAACCAGAGTGCGTCAAGGTCCGCGATGGGTTCGCCGCGATCCCGGCCCAGGGCAGCACAGACGAGGCCCAGGACGCCGCTCTTGGTCGGTTCCAGATGCGTATCCCGGTCATCAAACCGGCTACGGCTGCCCCAGGCCTGCATCGGACCGGCCAGGGGGATTAGTAGGGTGTGGCTCATGCCTGCACCCGCGCCATCACGGCCTCCACGGCGTTCGCCAGCGAGCCGGCGTCGTGTGCCGCCAGCAGGTCCCCCAGCGGCTTGTCGTTCTCGCGATCATGAAACAGGGTCACGGTCGCCCCCGCGTAGAGATCGTACACGGAAGCGAGGCGCTCGTAGTAGCGCGCCAGCCGGGAAACGGACTCCGTGATGAGGTCATCCCGGCGGATCGGGAGGGCGAAGGCGTTGGCGAGCGACACCGGCACTCCCTGGTCCCGGACGATAAACAGTCCGAGCGAAGGCAGGTTCTGCGCCCCGTGGCTGTTCTGCTTGGCGGACGGGATGGACAGGCAGAAAGCGCGCAGGAAAGCCTCGACAGCTTTGCCGGCGGCCGGGGCATCCCCGCCCAGATTTTGGAGGAGTTGGCTATGGTCCAGGAGGGCATAGCGGTAGAAACAGGCTGAGTTGAAGCCTTGCGTCCCCAGCATCCCGGCGCCGGTCTCGTCGCGGGACTCGCTCAGGTCATCCACCGCCGTATAAAAATCCATTTCCAAGTCCACGGCATGAGTGCTGAGGGCATGGGCTACCTGACAGGCGGCATCGGTGTTACGGCCGGGCTGCTCCGCCAGCATCCGCCCAAAAAGGGCGATGTCGGCGGAAGGCTGCGCCGCCTTGAGCGTATCAAGGACGGATTTGTCCGGCTTGTAGCCTTTCTTGAGTTTGTCTTTCTCCTGCCGAATGAGGCCGGCGGCGGCTTGTACTTCGGCGTCCGAGACAAACAGGAGCACAGCGGTCTCGTCCGGCCTCTTACCGTCCATCTGGGAGTAAACCGTCTCGACAAATAGGCCGACCTCGTCCGCCGTGGCCTCCGTGCCGAGTTCGTGCATCAGCCGTTCTTTCAGGTGCTTGGTGCGCGTGCCGACGGGCACGCTCCCCTCCGCCCGGAAGAACTCGCGCACGGCCCGTTTCCAGGACTGGCTGGACACGCGGGCGCGGCGGACGCCGCCGAACTCGCAGTCTTTGGGCGTGTTGGTGTCGTCCCGGTTCAGGCAGGACGGGGCAAAGTTCTGTAAGACGTGGCATTCAATCTTCATGGTCGGTGTCTCCGTTCTTGGTGTCAATTCGGTCAAGTTCAGGATCGTGAGGCGCTTTGTAAAAGTGACGTGCCCAGCGCTGCTGCACGAGCTTTTCGGGATGGTTCCAGCGGCAAAGGTCCGCCAGCAGAAGTCGCCAATCCAAGGCGCCGCCGCGCGCCGCCAGCAGGCTGACGACCTGCCGGAGCGGCCCGCGCAATCCTTCGGGGCGGGCTGCCAGCAGCAACTGGAACCGCCCCTCAATGCTGCCGCTCTCCCCGTTGATTTTTTCGAGGGCTGCCCCCAGCGATATGCCGGCGGCGTGGGCGGGATGACTCGCGAACAGCGACGCGACAAGATAGCAGCATTCCTCCTGCCAGCGCTGCCAGTCGGCGTGCGGTTCGGCCCCGAGGAACGGCACGATGTACTTGCCGACGATCAGCCGGTCACGGGGATCATCACGCAAGCCTCGCCGCAGCTCCGCCAGTGCAGTACGGGCGCGCGAGTCCTTGTCGGCCTGGTTTGCCTGCCGGAGTAGCCATCGCATCAACCCCTGAAAATCCGGCGTTTCGGCTTCTGTGTTCGGTTCAGCGAGTGACACGTTCACGCTCTTTCTCCTCCTTCTTCTTTTTGAGTTCCGCCTGTTTTTTGTTCTCGGCACGTTCCTTGCGCTGCCGCTCGACCGCCTGCTCATCCGCCTGGAATTGGAACGAGACGGCCGCCTTCGCTCGGATCGCCTGTGGCGTGTAGCCAAGCTGCCGGCACGACTCGCGCAGCGCCGATTCCGCTTCCCGCTCGACCTGCGCCCGCCAGGCGGAAACGGCCGCATTTTCGTCTCGCAGCAAGCCTTCCAACAGTGCAGGGAAATGATTTTCCAGTCGTGCCCAGTAGGCGGGGCGGCTATCTAAGGCGTCGGTCAGGTGACCGACGTCCTTCGGGTCTGGGTTGCCGTGCGGCGGCACAAAGTTCTTGGCGACAATATAGGTGCGCCGTCCCAGATCGCTGGCGACGAATTCGGCATCACGCAGCGTTCGGCCCAATAGGGTAATCATGGTATCGTCCTCCAGCAGAATGGCGGGAATGGAGAGCCGATCATGCCGCCACAGGAGGAACTTCCCGGCTTTGCCTGGGTCGGTTGCTAGGCCGACAATGTTCAGTCTATAGGAGGTGCTGTCAGGGATGACTCCCTCCACGACTAATTTGGCCACGGACCTGAGAATCGGATTTTGTACTCCTTTTGTGTTGAGGGCAAGGAAGCTGTGAAGATCTCGCCACGATGCCTTGCCGGCGTTCAGGCCCAGTGCATATAATCCCTCGGTCTTGCTTTCGACGAAGACCTTCATCGGATCGCCCTGTCTCTTGTCCGCCTCGCGCCCCTGGGTAAAGTAGGCCCGGCGCACAATTGTTTGGCCCTGTGCATCCGTCTCTGGCAGGAGGCGCGTCAGACGGCTCTGCCAGACGTACCGGTCTATGGCGTCCTTACCTAGAACCGCGATGCGTTTGCCGTTTACGACGCGATCCAGCCGCTCCATAGGGTCATCCCGCTCCCAAAGGGGGCGGTCTTCGAGCTTACCAGGCACCAGGTTCAGTACCAGCGTCTCGAACAGAGTCCTGCCGGAGAGCCAGACGGTGATGCCGCGCAGGCAGATGGCATCGGCAAGATAAGGGCGCGGAAAAGCTTGGCCGCCCACGGTCGCGTCTGCCGCTCGCCCGAAGCCCAGGGCGAACGCCTGCGCGGCCAGTAGCCTGCGCGCGGCCTGAGCCGGCGTGAGCGCGATGGGTTCGTCATCGCGGGCATGATCAAACAGAGTGGGATTGTTGCCAGTAGCTGCTTCCGTCGCCAGAGCCGCTATGGGCGTCGCCTGGGCCATGCTCAAGTTTCCGATCTGGAGGAAAGGCCGTTCGCCGAACAGATCAAAGCGGTCTTGCCACTGGTCCAGGTAGGCGTCGATCATGTCTGCCGGGAACCGTCGCGCTTGCAGCAAGGCTCTTGAGTCCCTCCAGTCGGTCGGTGTCTTTGCCGCATACAGCACCGCTAGGAAGAGCCGCATGATTGCCGCCGTCTCTAGGGGTGAGGATGCTTGTACATCACCGAATGCGTGAGCCTCCCGCAGCGCTTCGCGGATGCCCACCTCCCGCACAACGCCGTCCGCAGAGAGAGGGATGAATGGTTTTTCCACCAGATTGTAGCTAAACATGTTTGCTCCTCTCGCTCCAGCAATCCAGCCCATACTGACGAAACCGGCGGCCTATGCGGTACACTGAACCGGGATTAGGAGCCTTCGTTGCGTCTGGTACTTCCAAGACTTGGCAAACTTCGGCATACAGAACCGCCATGTTCCCTAGGGCCGCCGTCTTGTTTTTGCGGTAGACCAGCAGGATCGCGTTTGTCAGCGTCATCTCAGTCCTCCAAGGCCCTAATGGATAGCACTATTCTACTTATCCATAGCCCTGTTGATAACGCCATTATATGCTTCCATAACAGCGGTTGTCAATGGGATCAGACAAATCAACGCGAAGTTCTGTCGGACAATGGGAGACAGCACCTGTTTCCGTGAGGTAAAATAAATTGCCCCACACATGTGGGGATGAACCGGGCCTGATGGTGAAACGCTCGTCTGCCCCACTTGCGTGGGGATGCCCGGCTTGCATAAGGCCGGGCGTCTACTCCTCCGTTTACTTCCCTTGCTTCTCAATCACTAGCCCTTCCGCATAGCTCAGGCGCAGATCGTAGCCAGCGCATGTTGCTCGGCCCCCGACAAACTTCAATTCACGATGGTAGCGCAGCAGCGAACTGTCTTTCCAGGCGCGGGGTGGGTCCTGGGCCACGAGCGCCTGATACAGAGGCTTAGGGCGGCTTAAGGGCAGCCCGAAGCGGAGCATCTGCCGGGTGTCCATCAAGGAAGGCTCCCCGGACGGCAGCACGGCGAGCTGATCTCCATTTTCGTCGGTCCCAGTACAGATCACGCCGACGGACGCATCGCCCAGCCGGGTCGCCGCCCGCACGGTCTCATGGACGCGCGGGTCTTCCTCATCCCAGAGCCTTTTGCGGGCATGATCCAACGTGCCGCCGAGTTCCAGGATCGCTTCCAGACCCTCCGCCGGCATGGGGAGCGAACTGTCCCTCGCTTTGTCCTGGTCTTTCTCCCGCTGTCGTACCATGTCCGCCTCGCTGGAGGTGAGTTTATCCCTCCAAGCCTCGGATAAGCCGTCCGACATCCCCGGCGCGTAGACCTCCTGCACTAGCGGGTCAATGGCACCAGGTAGGATGAGATTGTTGCCGCGCGACTGTAGCGCCAGCCAGGAGCGCAGCAGAACGTAGCGCTCATAGATCACCTCGGCGTAGTCAGGGAAAACCGGAAAGCCATTTGCATCTTCTTCGCATAGGACGGAGAAGCGCGGCTGATCGGTCGCCCGTGAGCGGTTTTTGTGACGCCACAAGCGGCCCATGCGCTGGAGGATGAGGTCGCCGGGGGCCATCTCCGAGGCCATCCAATCGAAGTCTAGGTCAAGACTTTGCTCCACAACTGGTGAGGCAATTAGCAGGATTTTCTTCCCCTGACGGTCCAAGGGGCTGTCCTTGCCGAAGGTGTCTAAGGCCCACTTTTCGCGCTCTTGACGCCACCCAGCGGGGGTGCGAGCATGGAACAGTCTCACGGTCCAGCCGTCCTCTTCTAATACCGGGCCGAGGGTACGGAACGCCTCCTGCGCTCGGTTCACCGTATTGCACAGCAGCAGGGCAAGCCCGCCGTCCGGCAGGTCCGTGCTCATCTGTTGGAGAACGCCGGCCCAATCCAGACCGATCCACTGGAGCTTCACGTCTTTAGTGGGGGCGTCGGGGTTGGCGACGGAGACTGCTTCCGGGGGCCCATCGCCGTGGCTGAGTGTCAGGCGTGGGTAGGGAGCGGGTTCCGGGAGGAGATCGTCGCCGCGCCAGGCCCCGAGCAGGGCATCACGCGCAGACGTGGGAAGGGTCGCCGAGAGGAGGATCACGGTGCAGTCAAGTGCACGCAGCCAGCGCAGGAGAAGGCACAGCAGGGCGCTCATGTACACGTCATAGGCGTGAACCTCATCAAAAATGATGACCTTGCCGGCTAGTCCCAGCAGCCGGACAAACCAATGCCGGGTCTGCAAAACGCCCATCAGGGTCTGATCAATCGTGCCGACCCCGAACCGCGCCAGCAGGGGGCGCTTCCGGGCGACAAACCAATCCTCAGCCACCACACGGCCGGCCTGGCCGGCCTCCTCCGCAGAGGCATTGGGGTCATTGGTATCATCGTAGATCGCGGTCCCATGCAGCGCCTCCGACGCTTTCCGCAGCGCGTCGAACTCTTCCGACAGCAGCGCGCCGGCATGGACGAGCTGCAAGTTCAGCACGCCGCCATGCCGGTTCAGATAGTCACGAACGCGCGTGAACATCGCGTTGCCGGTCGCCTGGGTCGGCAGGGCCACATAAAAGCCGCGTGCGAGAGTGGAGGTCAGGGCGCGGTCCGTGGCATACAAGGCCGCTTCGGTCTTGCCGTCTCCCATGGCGGCCTCGATGATCAGCAGGTACGGTTCCGTGGCGGCGTCCGCCCAGAGGGCGGCCTGTTTCTGCATCGCGTTGGGATCGAAGGGCTTGCCGTCTTTGTCCCGGAAGATCTCGCCGAAGGCGGCGGGGGCGGCGAAGTCAGGGGCAGTCGTCCAGCCGAAATCTTCCAGGGCTTTCTCAGTGCGGGTGCGCGAGAGCGGAAGGTATTGGACAACTGTGAGGCCGCCTTCGGGTGTCAGGCGGCCTTCGGGACGGAAGTGATAGGAAGAGCCGATCCAGTCGGCGATGGAGATGAGGCCGCCCAGGAGGGGAAGGAGCGTGGGGTATGTCAGCTCTTCCATGGGGCAATGGATCGGGTCTTCGCCTAACTTCTCGTCCTCATAGAAGCGGACGGCCAGTTCCCGCAGCAACCCGGCACGCGCTTCGTCCCATAATCCCCTGCCGAGGGTCAATGTACGGATGTCTTTCAGGTCGGAACTGATGGGGAACGTGCCGTGATGTCCGCCCGTAATCTTGGCCAGCGCCCGAGCGACCTCCCCATTCGCCCGCCATCCGCCGATGCCTGTAGTTGCCAGCGCTGGAAGAGCTTTGGTGGAGACATATCCATGTGGCCGGTCCTCGGCGTTCGGTATATCCAGGCCGGCTTGATTGAGCCTGTTCCAAAGCCCGCCGTCCTTGCGCTGAAACGCCGAGGCTTTGCCCAGATCGTGCTGCGCGCCGAGCAGCGTCACAAGCCGCTCCGTGGTCGCCAGATCCAGTCCCAGAGCCAGAGCCAGGCGCTCACGGGACCGTGCCGAGAGCGCTTCCCGCCAAAGTTTTTGGATGACATGACCAACGTCCAGCAGATGGAACAGCAGTGGATGGTAGTTGGTCGGGTTTGTCTTGTCAGTCTTTCCCCAGAGCAGCAACAATGTTTTGTCGTTCATGCCACCATTGTAGCGTCAAGGAAGGGACTCCTGTGAGTCACTCTCTTGGCCGGCTTGCAAAAAAAGCAAAATATTTTTCGCGGGTGTGATGGAAATCACTGATATAAAGTGGCCATGGCTTGCACTTCCTCGGCCATCCGGGCGCGCAGCTCCGGGCCACCGTCTACGCGGCAGTGTCGCCGCCAGCGCAGTAGTTCCGCGACCAGACCGTCTGTTCCCTGAGCCGTCCCGATCAGCCGGGCGTTCCCATCGTCTTGCATCTCCAAATGCAGTCCGGCCGGCCAGGCGTGGTCGCGCGCGTAGGCAGCCAGAGGCGGCAGGAACACGACATTCACGTCCACGGCCGGCCCGCCGCGCAGCCCGCCGACAATGCCTTGGGAGGCGGCGAAGGCGGCCCACTCCGCCTCGCGCACCGTGAACGTCGCCCCGATCTGCCGCACCCCGAAGACCTGGTCCAGCGCGAACGTGCGAATCCCCGCGTTCCGGTGGCACCACCCGTGCAGTTCCCAGAACTGGCCCGCCCGCGCCTCTACCGCATACGGGTCCACCCGCCGCCAGGAGCGCTCGCCTTGGCTGCGGCTCTGGTAGTCCAGTTCCACCGCCTGCCTGGTGCTCGCCGCAGACACCAGCTCGCTGACCGGCGCACGGGAATAGTCCCGCGTTAGCCGCCCCGGTCGCACGACCTGCGCGGCCTGGCGCATCAGTTCAGTCAGCGCCGGGGACAGCGACCCCGTGACCTTGTCCAGCGCGGCCAACAGCGCCTTAGGCTGCGGAAGGCCGGGCATGCCCACGACCCCACGCGCCAGCGCCAGGGCCAGCGCGTCCTCCGCCGTGACCGGCGCGATGGGGAACACCCAGCCTTTTTCGGGCAGGACGTAGGCGCGGCACCTGTAGTCATACTCGACGGAGATGCCGGCTTCCTGGAGCAGCCGCAGGTCGCGCTGGATGGTCCGCGCGTCGCACTCGCAGGCTTCGGCGAGTTCCCGCCGTCCCAGCGGACGTCCCTGCGTCTGGGAACGCACCAGGGTGAGGATCTTGAACAGGCGTGCCACCCGCTGCAGCGCCTCCGTACTTGCCGAAGCCATCAATCTTCTCCCTTGTCATCGATTCGCCCCCTTGCTTGCGGGGTCCACCAAACATGCCGACCGTTCCTGTCCGGCTCCTCCGTTTCGGTGCTGTGACTGAGCTTGAGTGAGTCGTCGCAGTGCCGAAAACCTTCTGGCGGTAGACTTTCTACCGATGCTGATAGACTTTCTACCGATCCGGGTTCAGCGCGCCGCTCTCGACCTCGCTGGCAGGGTGCCCCGGCGGCATCTGCAGTTTCACGTCGTCGGCCGGATCATGGAAGGCGTCGCAGGCCGCCAGCGTCCGCCGGGCCGCCTCCAGGTCGCTAAAGTCGATCCGGCTCACGAAGTCCTGCGCCTGGGACATGACGCGCAGGTAGCCGGCCGGGTCGCGGTAGTTGGTCAGGCGCTTCAGGGAGCCGACGTACTCGTTGCGGTAGACGGACGGGATGAAGACGCGGGTCTGGCCGGCTGCCAGCAGCTCGGCGTTCATCATCAGCGCCCGTGCAAACGGATGGTTCAGCGCCTGGTACATCCCGAACCCCTGCCGCAGCGTGCCGGCGACTAGCTCGGGCGCGACGAACAGCGTCGCCCCGGCCTGGTTGTTCTGCTCCTTAAAGCGGCCTGGCATCTTGTCGGGCCGTCCCTCCATAATGATCCCGTGCCGCCGCTTCAGCAGCGCCACGAACTCGCCGAAGCCCGCCGGCCGCCTGTGCATCTCGTCCGTGCTTGCAGCCAGGCGGTAGGTTCCCAGCACGTCGTGGGCGTCGGCGGGGCGGCTGGCGGGGATCTCGCCCCGGAAGACGATGCGGATGGCCTGCTCGACCGGGAAGTCCGTCCCTTCGATGTAGTTGGAAAAGTAAGCGTCGAAGAAGGCGGCATTCTGGAACGCCGGAGTCTGGAACGCCGGAGGCTGGGAGGCGGGCGGCAACGCGGCGGCATCGGGGCGGTCAGGCCAAACCCCGGCACGGAGCCCCGCGAACAGTGCCTCGAAGAGCGGCAGGCGTGTAGGGTCGTAGGGTTCGCCTGCGGCGTAAGCGCGGGCCGCCGGTGCCTTCAAGTCGGACGGCCTCGAGCGCAGCAGGCCGGCGATCAGCGAGTCGAGCAGGCGGAACTGTTCTTCCAGCCCCAGCAGCGGTGCGAGGGCGCGGGCCTCGTCGCGCAGGCGGTTCAGCGCCTCCTCGCCGCCCGCCCGCAACGTCTCGGCCAGGCGCTCCTCCACCCCCTCCCGCCCCACGGTCCTTGCGACCAGCTCGCGCTTTCGGGACGGCAGCAGGTTCTCCAGGAAGGCGCGCGGACGGGAAGCCAGGTAGAGGCTGTCCATGTACGGCATGTCGCACGCGACTGGTCCGCTCCCCACAGTCTGCCGGAGGGCGATGCCCGGCAGGGCGATCTGGCGGGGGTACGATCCCGAAAGGAAAATGGACCCGTCGGGAGCGGCACGGTTCTCGAAGGCGGTGCGGTGGCTGACGACGGCGCCTGGGGCGAGGAGGGCGACGATGGGCCAGAGGTTGCGGGAGACGACGGCCTCGGGCGCGTCCTCCATGTTGCGGGTGTAGAGGCGGGGCCCGATCTTGCGCGCGGTGCCAGCTCGGACCATGCGGCCGGCTGCGGCGGAGCCTTGACTGTCGGAGAGAAAGACCTCAGGGAGCAGATCGTATTTAAGATCGTGTTTCTTCATGATAAACGGCCTGAAAACGGATGGTGTGTCAATTTTATATCACCTCTCTTTGCGGCACGGAGGCCCCTTGATTCAGGATTTAATCTTTATCTATGGGGAGGAAGTGCCGCCTCGTCCTTCCTGCGAAGCAGGAACTCGTTCCGAGGACGAGATATTCTCCTGGTCTCGTTTCAATGCTTGCCTAATAATGCTTGCCTCTTAGGGTATAACACAGCATGACCGAAAGGCACGAAAGCCATATGGCTGGACACGGTTACAAATGGCTGGACACGGTTACAAGCGGTCACATTCACAAGTCGACATTGACGGTTGCGACAACTCAAGCGATTTGTTGCGTAAAGCGATTTGTTGCGTAAAATGTTGAGTCGTTCTGTTTGGGCCTTCGGGTTCAATCCTTCGGGTTCAATCCTTCGGGTTCAATCCTTCGGGTTCAATCCTTCGGGCCTTGCAGGTGGTCTCATCCTCTTCGGAGGATAAGGACACGGGCAGCCCTGGCAATCGGGTGCTACACCTTGTTGCCTAACGTAGCTCTGCCTATTAACGTAGCTCTGCCTATTGATGTCTGCCTGCCTAAAGACTTGCTAAAGACTTGCTAAAGACTTGTTCTTCGGCAGGAGTTGGAATGTCAAGTTCCCTGGTCAAAGCCCCTGGCTTTAGGATTTATTCTTTAGCCATGGGGATAAGTTACTAATATACCGTTTTCGTCAACTTTATAGTTTTAACCGGCTCGTTTTTTACTAGCCCATTGATTGTACGCTGCGCCTGCCTCCGCCGATGCCCTGAGCATGGAGCTAGAGGCTATTTGGATTTGTGGAGGCGGACGTTCTGCGCCTTCCACAGCAGGGCGGGGTGGCGGCGGATGATCCCGGCGAGTGCCGCGTCTTCCGTCAGCAGCTCCGCCTCGATCTCCCCAAACTCCAGCAGACGGTCCAGGAACGCCAGCTCGTTCGCGCGCAGCGGCAGCACGGCCGAAAGCGCCTCCCGCACTTCATCCACCAAGCGCTCCTCCCACCCCGGACCGGTACTCGACCCTGTGACCTCCCCGCGCAGCAGAGGCCGCAGATAGGTGTCCAGGTCTCGCATCGCCGGCCCGATATCCTCCGCCCGCACCCGGCGCCAGTCTTCCGGGTTCATCGCCCCGTAGACCACGAACGCCAGCCGCAACTTTTCCGGGTCCAGCGGGTGGCGCAGCAGCAGCTCGTGGGCATCGAAGAGGTCGCGGCTGGTGCGCCGGGCCAGAAGTGCTACGAGTTTGCCGCCCGCCAGCTCATGGTCGTCCAGCACCAGGACATCCCGCACCTGCCGGGAGCCGACCTGCCGGCTGTCGCGCCGCGCTGGGGGCCAGAGCGGCAGGCGCAGGGTGTAGATCAGGTCGATCTTGAGGTTGTCCGCGCCGCCCAGGGCGCTGGCGTACCGCAGCACCCAGCTGCGCCCGGCGTGCTCCTCCCGCTTGGGTGTCTGCGGGGTCAGCCCCAGGCGGCGCGCGATCAACTCGATGGCCTGCTCGACCTGCGGCCGGTCGGCCCGCATGGCCTCCCGCTCCCCGGCCCCGGCGTAATCCTCACCGACGTGATCCCCGACAGAAATGTAGTTGAGATCGATGTCCACGGAGAGGCGCGGGGCGTCGAAGAGGAAGAGGTTGAGGGCCGTCCCGCCCTTGAGGGCCAGTTTGCCGGACAGGGCAGAATGCCCGCTGATGGCTTCGAGCAGGTCCAGCAGCAGGGAGACCTTTTCCAGCACCTCGGGCCGGAAGCCGGTGGCGGCGGCTTCGCGCTGCAGGCTTTCGCGGGACAGCCTCATGCCCGTTCCTCCCGCGCCGATGGCGCCCCGGCAGATCCCTGGAGACCGCCTTCCTCTGGTACTGTTCCTTCTTCGCCCCAGCCCTCCTCCTGGTCCCGCCCTTCTCCCGCATCCGGCTCGTCCGGGGAGGCCACCGGGACGAGCAGGTTCCAGGGGCGCACCAGGCGGGTGCCGCGACGCAGCCCCCGCTCCACGGGGTGGGGCTGGCGCGGGGCCAAGGCGCGCAGCCCGTCCAGGACGGCGGGCGGCACGGCCAGCCGCTCCCGTCCCGCCTCCAGGGCGTAGCCGAGCCGGGCGGCGGTCGTGGCGCTCCCCAGCAGGCGGGCGTAGCGCAGGAGGAACGCGAAGTCGAGGGCGACGGCGACGCCCTCCCAGGAGCGCCAGGCCTCCTCCCAGCCGCCGGCGAGGGCCGGGCGGTCGAGCACGTCCACGAGCGTCCTCTCCAGGCCGGTCACCCGCATGGGCAGCCCCTGGCGGTCGAGAGTCTCCACGCCCAGGCTCATCCGGTCGGCAACGGGCAGGGCGGCGGGCGGCGGGACGGCCCGGTAGAGGACGCCGGCGAAGCGCAGGGGGCGGACGAGCTTCTGCCGGGAGAGGCAGACGCGCTCCTCCCGGACGGAGTGGGCGAAGCCGTGGAGCTGGAGGGCGGTGTGGTAGGCCAGCACGGCGTCGGGGACAAAGCGGGCGGCGATCAGGAAGGTGTCGGCGGACGAGAATGCCGGAGGAGGGAACGCAGAGGGAGAAAATGCCCCCGTCTCCAGCTCCGGCGTCTCCACGGCGTAAAGGCCGCGCCGGACGTTCCTGAGTCGCCCCTGCCTTCGGTAGTGTCCGAGGAGGGACTGGCGGGTCTGAGGGTTCTGCGGCTCGCCGCCGTGCCGGCCGCTGAGGAAGCGGTCGACTTCCTCGACGGTGAAGACGGGATGCCGGGAAAAGAAGGCTTCAAGGGAGGTGCTTGTCATGGGTGGGGCATTGCTTTATTTGACGTGGAATACCTAAACTGGCAATTATATTACCCTTTGTGATGGCTTTTGTCAAATTACAGGGTCGAAACAAGGCACATGAACCACTCCGCCTTGCAGGCTCATCGTGCCTGCGGCACAGGCACGGCCCGCCGGGATCGGGCGCGGACTGGGACCTGGCCGTAGTAGGCGCGGTCGATCACCCGCTCCAGCCGGCGGCGGACCGGCTCCTGCGTGAAGGCGTTCACCACCAGCACCAGGGCCGTTGCCGCGAAGCTGCGCTCCCCGGCGCTGCCCAGCGGCAGCAGGTGCGCCAGGAACGAGAGGACGAGGCCGTAGAGTTCCAGCGCCAGCGCGAGCAGGCCCGCCAGAACGAAGGTGGCCCGGACGATGACGCGGATGCTGAACAAGTGGTAGGCGAAGACGGCGTAGCCGACGGCTGCCAGGAGCAGGATGGTGGAGAGGGTGCCGACGTGGATGAAGCGGAAGTCCCCGTACCAGTACGGAAGGACGATGTTTGCGGTGACGCCGACCGTAGCGGTGGCGAGGATGCCGGCTCCGACCAGCCGGAGCTGCCGCCGAGTCCTATCCGCCGTGCCGGCCGGCGGCAGGAAGGCCAAGTCGACCGCGCCGGCGAGGTAGGCGACCACATGGACGATGTAGAGGGCGAACAGCGGCCCGTAGGCGGTCTGGTGCTGGCCGCGCAGGACGGTCTCGGCCCGGTCGACGAGGGGCGTCCCGAGCGACAGCACACCCAGGAGCGCCGTCTCGATCCAGACGGCGCTGAGGCGCGTGAGCCTGCGCCCGGCGAGTTCGGCCACGAACAGGCAGCTCGTGGTCGCCACGAGTGCGGCGGCGGCGAAGTTGGCCCGACCGACGGCGAGCAGGGGCCGGCCTTCGGGCAGGCTGCCGAAGACGAAGAGCGTACCGACCCATGCCAGGAGGGTGAGTGCCAGCAGAGCGTAGTAGGCGTTGAGCTTTGACCGTGGATCGCGGGAGTAGACGAAGAGGGCGGAGGCGAACAGGAAGGCGAGGCAGAGCAGATAGAGCGACGCCGTGAAGAGGGTCATGCTAGGACGTTTTAGGCTGGGATATTTTAGGAGGAGTTTTGCGAAATCCGAAAGGAAGGTCAGATCGCTGTTGCGCGCTTCTCGGTCAACGGGCTTCCACTGATCATGCTTCCGCTACTACGATCTCAGATAGGGTTGCCGGTTGCAATGGGGAGGGCGATAGCTGCGCGGCGCCGGGTCCGCCGGGCCGGCTCATTTCGCTGGGCCGGCTCATCATGCCAACGATGTCCCGGTAGGCGGCCGAGCGAAGTGTCCTGAGCAGCATCGCGCCCGCCACGTCGGCGGTGCCCATCCGGCACAGGTAGCAGCACTCCTCGCCCCAGTGGGGCCGCAGGTCCCCGACGATCTCCAGGGGCCATCCGAGCCGCCGGTACAGGCGGAACGTCTTGGGAGTCACCTCCAGGGAGATGTCGGCGATGTCGTGGGCGGCGCAGTAGCGCCACATGGCGACGCAGAGCGGCCACAGCAGCTCGGCGGTGCCCCGGTATTCCCTGCGGACCGCCAAGACGGAGATGTGGGCCGTCTGCGCGCGCCTTGGCAGTCGCACGTCGGGCCAGACCAGTTCGCAGGGGAGGACGTCGCAGAGTGGCGCCGGAACGAGTTGCAATCCCCCTGCCAGCACGCCGTCAACGTAGGCCGCGAAATGTACCGCCTGCGCTCGATAGTTGTGCAACTGCTTGCCGGGCTGCCAGGACAATTCGGCGGCAATCTCTTCCAGAACATCGATTAAGCGGGCGGTCTCGTCGGTGCCGCATAGCTGGACCACCGAAACCTCCTGTCGCTGCTGCACTCCATGCCTCCTCACCTGCCGGTGGAGGCACCGGACGGCATAGGCCCCGAACTGATCGCGCTAACCTCAGCCGAGTGCTCGTGGCTAGCGCTGGCAGCTACGGCCGGCCGGGCTTGAACAGCCGAACCCGTTTCTCACTGCGAGCGCTCGCTATCCCTGAAGCCGCGCGATAGCGAGGGCTTTGTCTTGGAGAAGAGTATGGCACCTACACCATCAAATATCAATATCCCCAAACGGTAAGTTGCCGCCGGCCCTTCACAATCCTGTTCGTGAAGAAAAGCCTTTACTCACGCGAACAGCTCGTCCTCCAAAGCCTTCTGCGCCAGATCCGGCTCGCGGCGGGTTTGAGGCAGGATGATGTGGCCGCCCGGCTGAGGACCTATCAGACGTTCGTTTCCAAGTACGAAGCGGGCGAAAAGATCCTGGACCTGCCGGAACTGCGCCAGGTCTGTGACGCTCTCGACGTCACCCTCATTGACTTTGTGAAGCGGTACGAGGAGATGCTGAGGACAGAGGAGTAACGTCACGCCAGGTTGGTTAGAGAGCGCCTATGAAACTGAGTTAGGTGGGCTATGCCGGACAACATTTAAACTGCTTCGATGAAAGTCAACAGCTAGGACACCGGCTTTATCGGAGAGGCTTACAGGTTCTTCCGCACTTTCGGTGAAAGATGGTCGTCCCTGTGGTTGGATGGAGGCGTCTTCATTAAGTTTCCCTACATGGCCGTCAGCCTACGCCGCCAGCGGCAGGACGCGGGCCTTCAGAAGATCGA
>JAABUZ0100001455.1_pt1 | contig 45195 bp, 41 predicted proteins | sample 5562091 | NCBI WGS metagenome assembly JAABUZ01 (sample SAMN12813069, study PRJNA571459) | rock metagenome | isolation source: Antarctica rocks | place: Antarctica: Victoria Land, Linnaeus Terrace sud | collected 2015-12-21
CTTGGCCGCATACTCGCGGGTCGCTTGTGGTCCCATGGGGCGCCGTTCGCCGGCTCCCGCCGGTAAGGTCATTTTTGGCGCGACGATACCGTCCATGGTAAGATTTTAAGTGGCGCGACTCGCGGACTTGCATCCCCGGACGGAATCCGGTTATTCTGGGAGGTGGACACGTCGCTAATCCCTTCGTGTTCACGTCCGCCTCGGTGGTATCAGCACCGAGGCGGATTTAGAAAGACCCGGGACGGATGTGCGCCGTCGTGTGGGGAGGTGCTATCTCCCTGCCTTGCTATCTTGGCTACCGGGTCACGGGCTGGAGGCTCTCCCGAGGGCTTCTTCGCTCATCCTCGCTTATCCTCATCAATGTCCTCATATTAAACTCAATTAGCCGCGCCGTCAATAGGCAAATGCCTTGACCCGGTAAAGTTTATCGGCTAGTATATCGCCATGGAGCAGGCGAATATAAAGGACCGCAGCCCGAACTACCCCGCGATTGGCTTGTCAATGGCGCTGGATGCGGTTCGGAAGCTGCATAAAGAAGACGGGACAGCGCCGGTCCCTCAAGAGACGCTTGCGAAGTTTGCCGGGCACGGCAAGATGAGCGGCCCGGCGCGCTCCAAGATTGCAGCAATTCGACAATACGGCCTAATCGACAGCGCCGGGGCCGGGAAAGTCTGCGTCTCGGATCGCGCGCTTCCACTGTTTTTTCACCAGCCAAGCGACCGCGAATATCAGCAGACGCTGAAAGACTTGGCCCTGGCGCCGCCGCTGTTCGCCCAGCTATTCGCCCCGTATGCCCAAGGTTCAGAAGCAACGATCCGGCTTCACCTCGTTCGGGAGCGGAAATTTTCTGAAGAGGGAGCGAAGCGGCTCGCCCGCATTTTCAAAGATACGATCGCGTTTGCTAAGCTCGGGACGACGAGTTATAATAGTCCTGAAAGTGAGGCGGACCATGAGGCAGCTAAAGAACCCAGCGCCACAGGAAGCCTTTCTCCTGGCTTGCAGGCTATCCCGAGAGGCGCGGTCCGCGACGGTTTTGAGGGCCGGGGTGGCGCGTTGCCAACCATAGACGCGAGCGTGACGTCCCTGGATTTCTTGCTCGGCGGGGTCGCCACTAAACTCTCGTTCGCTCGGAAGCCGACCGGACGGACGATTCAGCGCCTTATCGCCTACTTGCAACTATTGAAAGAAGACATCGAGGAAGGCGACACGGAAGCCGAGCCGAGCGGCGAGTAGCCGCCTTGTTCGCATTCGGCGGTAGAAAGGGCACTCCGTGATCAAAGCTCCTGATGGCTCAACGGCGGCCTTTGATATCGAACGAACCAGGTTGGCGTATTCCAAGGTAGATCCCGTCGCAGATTGCTCTTGCGCCGGTTGTCGCAATTACCGAGCGGCGTGGAAACCCGATTACTTTGAGCCTAGTTTGCTCGCCGCGTGCGCAGAGATCGGTATTGACTGCTCGAAGGCTCTGGAAACGACCGCCCTGTCTTTTCGAGATGGCTTACTAGGTTATACGGGGCAATTGCCGTTCTTCGGGCAGGCCACAGGGGTGAAGCGCATCATGGATCAGTCCCATTCGTGGAGCTTCATGGACCGTGCGTTCGGATCGGCTGCTTTCGCAGACGGGTTGGCCTGCATCCATTTTGAAGTTAATCTTCCCTGGGTTTTAGCGGAAGCGAACACCTACGCCTCGGAGTAGCCAATGCAGTCGCCCCGCCCTCAAAAGGGGGACGCAACTTACTTTTATGGGCAACTGTCGCCCTTTTTAGGCAGCGGGCTGCAAATGGGCAAAGCCGGTGTGCGCTGGCGAGAGTGTCGGCGGCGGCGGCGCGGCCATCGTCGTTCAGATACGCCCAGGTACGCGCGAACTCAGCATTTTGTCCTTCAACGCTTGACATCAGCCGATAACGCGCTATTGTACTAGTGTACTAGTACAATAGCGCACCAATACGCTAGGAGCTGACGGATGAATACAACGCAACCCGGGAAAAGTCTGGACATCGACACACCGGGCGATCGCCGCGATCGCCGCACCACGATTCCGACGCCGCGGTCGAACGCGATGTTCTCGGGCTGGGGCGTCCGGTTCTAGCCGGTCCAAAGTGGCCGCCCTCTTCTCCGTCGATCCGCGCAGCGGCGTTCCGATCTACTTGCAACTCATCGAGCAGGTCAAGCGCGCGGTCGCCCTGGGGACGCTCGCGGCGGGCGAGCAACTCCCGACGGTCAAGGCCCTCGCGCTCGATCTCACCGTAAACGCAAATACGGTCGCGCGTGCCTACCGGGAACTCGAACGCGACCGCGTGATCGAGACGAGCCCGGGACGGGGCTCGTTCGTCCGCGCCGACGGCACGTCCGACGACGCACGGCGTTCGATCGAGGACGTCGCCGTCAGCGTGTTGTCCGACGCCGTTCGGGAAACTCGCGCGCTCGGGATCGGGCGCGCCCGCATCCGTACGCTCTTCGAAAGCGCGCTCGAGCGCTGGTTACCGCAGGAGAAGCCGTGAACACGATCGCCATCGATCACCTGACCAAACGTTACGGCGACCGCGTAGCGATCGACGACCTCACGCTCGTCGTCGACGAGGGCTCGGTGTGCGGGCTGCTGGGGCCTAACGGCGCCGGCAAATCGACCACGTTCAAATGTCTGCTCGGCCTCGCGCGTTTCGACGGCGGCCGTATCGCCATCGGCGGCGCAGCGGTGGGGCCGCCCACGTTCGAGACGCTCGGGTACGTGCCCGAACGCAACGCGCTCTACGATTGGCTGACCGTCGCGGAGCACTTCATCATCGCACGCCGCAGCTACAAGCGCTACGATGCCGCCCGAGCCGCCGAACTCGGTGCGCTTTTCAAACTCGATTCGCGCAAGAAACTCAAGACGTTATCGAAGGGTCAACAGACCGCCGTCGCGCTCGTCCTCGCGTTCGCGATTCGGCCGCGCGTGCTCGTCCTCGACGAACCGGCCAGCGGTCTAGATCCGGTGTTTCAGCGCGTGGTGCTCGACCTCATCATCGATGCGGCGGCCGGCGGTGCCACGGTTCTCTTCTCCTCACATCAGATCGGCCAAGTCGAACGCGCCGCCGATCGCGTCGCGATCTTGCGCGACGGCAAACTCGTACTCGACGGCGACATCGATCGGTTAAAAGGTTCGGAGAAGATCGTCGAAGCGATCTTCGCCGGCGACGCGCCGCCGACGCCGCAACTCGAGGGCGATCCGCGCGTGCGCCGCGTGGAGCGTTCGGGTCGCATCGTGCGGGCTTACGTGAACGATGATGCGCCGGCGATCGCGCGCGCCTTCGAAGCGCTCGGGCCACGCGCCGTCACGATCGTCGATCTCGGTCTCGAAGATATCTTTCTCGGCGCCGTCGGCGCCGCTGCCGTTGCGAATGGATCCGTTTAATGGACTACGTCGAATTCCGGCGCGTCCGGCGCGCCCTCACGATCTACGCGATATTTCTCTTCATCGGCGCGATCGTAGCCGTGGTGAGTTTTCACAACGCATCGATGCACAACGTAGGCGGGGACGTGATCGTGAGCATCGACTCGGGGAAGCCGCAGAACCTTGCCATGCGCGAGGCGATCGCGCGACTGCACATTCCGCTGGCCCTGCTGCTCGGCCTCGCCGGCTACTGCGCGGTCGTCATGGCGACGATGTTCGCGTCGAGCCTCAATAAAGAAAACGACGGCGCGAACTTCGTCTTCGTCAAACCGATCTCGCGCGAACGCCTGGCCCTGCAGTACATGGCGATCGACCTGACGGGCATTGCGAGCGCGTTCGTGCTCGCCTGTGCGGCAATCTTCGGCTCGCTCGCGGCGGTCGGATGGTTCGGCCGTATCGTGGTCGACGCGCAGTGGTTCTCCGTCGCGGCGCTCGGCCTCGGGATCGCGTTCATGTGGTACGGCATCATGCAAGCCGTAACCGCAGCGTATCGCGGCAAAGGCGGAGCGCTCGTCGGGTGGAGCTGGGCGATTTTCGGCGGCCTCAGCGGGATGTCCAGCGCGACGTTCCTAGGACCGGTCGTGGTGGCGGTCGCCCGCGTCCTCAACGTATTCAATCCGATAGCGTATTTTTCGGGCCTCGTTTCCTCGCACGGCGCGGTGAGGATCTATTCACTTTCGGGGCTTCCGATTGCGGCCAACGTGGGGATCGCTTGGAGCATCGGGTTGATCGGCTGCGCGCTCGCAACTCGGCTCTGGAAGCGTGTGGAGGTTTAGCGCGTGACGTACTTCGCTACTGCATTCTCTTTGACTCTCGGCGCGTGGCGCATACGGTTGCGCATCGACGTCGAAGACGCGCCGGAAATCGTTCCAGCGGGCGTTACTTTACGACAAAACTACTCGGATGCGCCGCGGTCACGTAGCGCCACGCGCCATCCTTGATCGTGTAGAAGAAGGCGTTTGCATTTTGCGGATCGCCGTCATTCGCGAAGGTTACCGGACCGACGACGGTATCGAACGAGCTCGAGAATGCGAGCGCGCGCTGGACGGCGATTCGGTCCGTGGCGCCCGTTCGCCGCACGATCGCGATGACGATTTGTGCGGCGGCATATGAGAATGCGGCGATCGGCGATAGCGCCCCGTAGCGGCGCTCGTAATCGTTCTTGATGCGGAACGCGCCGGGTGCCAAACTCAGCGGCGGCGTCGAGGTCGAAACGATCAAGCCTTCCAAATCTTTCGCGTACGTCTTCAGCGTCGCGGAATCGAAGAAGCCTTGCGAGCCGAAGAAGGCGCCGGCGTAGCCGGCTTGCCGCAACCTCGGAATTATAGGTCCCATGTCGCGCGGAATACCGGCCAGGTAGATGACGTCGGGAGACTTCTGCAGCGCCGTTTTCACGACGGCGGCAAGGTCCGGCTTTTCCCAAGAAAAACCGATTGCGGAAGCCGGAATCTTATCGCCGAGCATTTGATCTTGGAAGCCGGCTGCAACGTCGGCGCCGTAGTCCCCGTCTTGGTATAGCGAGACGACCGACTTCGGTTTGAGCGTCGCCGCGATATAGCGGGCTGCGAGATGACCTTCGGTCGAGTCTTTGGTGCCGAGACGGACGAGATTTCCGTACCCGTGGGCCGTCAGGCGATCGTACGTCGATGCCGGACAGATGACCGGCATCTTATTGGTAACGTAGGTCTGCATCGCGGCTTCGGTGATACGACCGCTCAAGTGCCCCACCACGGCGATCACGTTCGGATCGTCGCATGCGAATTGCGCGTTGACGATTCCCGACGCGAGCAAATTTTGATCGTCGAACGTCCGCATCGCGTACGCCTTATCGAGCGAACCGCGAAAGCGGTTGGCGTCGTCGGTCGCGGCGCGTACGCCGTTGCCCATCTGTTCGCCCAGGCGAATCGAGTCGCCGGTGAACGGACCGACCACCCCGATCGTAACGGTTCCGCCCAGCGGCGTGTCGCCGAAAACGGCGAGAGCCGGTTTCGCGGCGCCCGCAGCGGCGAGTGCGCCCGTTGCGGCAATGAGCGAACGACGATTCAAATTGAAGTACCTGCTAGCCGTGCCGGGCAAAGCCGGCGTAAGTCGCCGCGAGAAACGCCAGCGAAAACGCCATATTACCGATGAAGACTCGTTCGTTGAGTACGAAGACATTCTCCGCCCGGTCGAAGAGCCGATTCTCGTAAAACGCGAGCGCGAGCGCGAAGATCGCGCCGAGATAGTAGAGCGGTCCGGCCGCAGCAAGCAGGCCGGCGAACGTCAAAATTGCCGCCATGGTGACGTGCATGACGATCGGCAGACGGCGTCCGCTGCGCTCGCCGAAGCGGGCCGGAATCGAGCGAATGTTTTGCGCGAGGTCGACGTCTCGATCCATGAGCGCGTAGATGACGTCGAAACCCGCCACCCACAGCGTGACCGCGAGAAACATCAGGACGGCCGGCCACGACACGCTGCCGCTGACTGCGATGAACGCGCCTAGCGGAGCGAATCCGTCGACCGCGCCAAGTACGAAATGAACGCCCCACGTAAATCGCTTGCAGAACGGATATGCGAAGATGCCCAGGGCCGCCAGGGGCAACAGCTGCAAACACAGCGGGTTCAAGAGCGCGGCTGCAACCACGAGCAACACGATCCCGCCGATCGCGGCGCTCAGCATGAGGCCGGGCGCGAGCGTTCCGCTCGCGAGGGCGCGCCGCGCGGTGCGCGGGTTGAGCGCGTCGATATCGCGATCGATGTAGCGATTGGCCGCCATCGCGGCGGTGCGCGCGCCGAGCACGGCGAGCGTGATCCAAACGAACTGATGCAGCGTCGGCAGGCCGCGCGCGGCCAGGACCGCTCCGACGTATGCGAACGGGAGCGCGAAGAGCGTATGCTCGACGCGTATCTCGCGCAGGAGGATGCGGACGATTGCGACGGGCGACGTCGCTCGGCTAACGCTCACCGCCGTCAGGACCCGTCGCATCTGGCGGGCGTTGCGGAAAGGCGCCCGCCAGGGGCGCGAGCGCGGGTACGCCGTTCGCGCGAAGTTTCGAGACGTCTACGCCGTCGGCGCGCAGCGGAATGGCCGCAAGCAGTTTTGCTAGCGCCACCTCCCCTTGTCCTGACCACGAATCGGAGGTAGTGCGCATCGACTGCAGCCCGTACTCTTTCCAACGCCGCGAGACCAGTTCGCGCGTCGCTTCGTCGCTGACGATCTCGGGCGGCCACGCGCGCTCGTAACCTTCGTCGGCGCGTTTTCGCGTCGCATCGATACCGAGCTTATGACCGACGGAGACGAGATAGGAGCCGCTATGATCCAGATCGTCGACCGGACCCGGCATCACCACCATGTCGCGCGCCGGGTCGGTGTTGTTGAGCGCGAACCACGTCACGGCTCGCACGTCGTGGGGATCGACGTCGTGGTCGACCACGATGAGGTAGCGCGTCAGCATCAGCATGTGCCCGAGGCCCCATAGCGCGTTCATCACTTTCTTTGCTTGGCCCGGATATGTTTTTCGCACCGCCACGATACAGAGGTTATGAAAGCCGCCCTCGACGGGAAGATTGTAATCCACGATCTCCGGCACGACCATCTGCAGCAGCGGCAAGAAGATGCGCTCCGTCGCTTTGCCGAGCCACGCATCTTCCATCGGCGGTTTTCCGACGACCGTCGCACCCCAGATGGCGCTGCGGCGATGGGTGAGGGCGGTGCAGTGGAAGGTCGGATAGTAATCCGCTAAACTATAGACGCCGGTGTGATCCCCGAAGGGCCCTTCGATGCGCAGATCGTCGTTATCGACGTAACCTTCCAACACGAATTCCGCATCCGCGGGAACTTTGATGTCGATCGTCTGGCACTTGACCATCCGCACCGGCCGAGCGCGCAAGAAACCGGCGAACACCATTTCGTCGAGCACCGGTGGCAGCGGAGCCGTCGCCGAATAGGTGAGCGCGGGATCCGCTCCGACGACGATTGCGACGGGAACCTTTTGGCCCCATTTCGCAGCGTGGGCGCGTCCTTGTTTGTGCTTCTGCCAATGCATCCCGGTCGTTTTCGCATCGTATACCTGGACGCGGTACATGCCGACGTTCTGCTGCTTCGTCTGCGGATCCATCGTGAAGACCAGCGGTAACGTTACGAAGGGTCCGCCGTCGAGCGGCCATGTGGTCAGGGCCGGCAGCGTCGTGAGATCGGGATCGAGATCGACGATTTCATGCACGGGCGCGTGCGAGACGATCGTGCGCGGAAACGAGCGGGCGATCGAACCGAGCGAAGCGGCTTTCGTGAAGGTCTGCGCGATCGTCGTCGGTTTCGAGAGATCGACGGCATTGCGCACGCGGCGTTCCACTTCGGCGAGCGTACGCGCACCCAGGGCCATCGCCATGCGTTTCTCCGAGCCGAAACCATTGGTAAGCACCGGAAATTTCGAATTCGCGACGTCGTGGAAGAGCAGCGCCGGGCCCCCCGCCTTGACGACTCGATCGGTGATTTCGGAAATTTCCAGCCGCGCGTCGACGCGCGTGCGGATCTCGGCCAGTTCGCCCGCTCGCCGCAGCGCTGCGACGAACTGCCCTAACGAATCGTAAGCCATGCGTTTTCCATCGGACCCGAGCCTTCGCGCCCGGGACCGGCGTTACCGCGCCTACCCTTCCGGTTTACCAAATCGCATGCTTAACACCATGTCGCGCTTGAACCGGAAGCTTTACGTCGCCGTCGCGCGCAAAGGCCGACGGCCTCCTAGAGCCTACCGTATCGCCGGTTCGTCCGCGGAGCGCCGCGAGAACCGCTTTGCGATGAGCTGCGCGACGTCGCCCTCGGGCATCGGCCGCGCCAGCAGGAAGCCTTGCGCGTAGTCGCAGCCTTCGCGCTGCAGCCAGTCGAATTGCTCTTGGTTCTCGATGCCTTCCGCAACGATCGTGCGACGCATGTCGTGACCGAGTTTGATGATGTTGCGGACGATGGCGGCATCGCCGTCTTCGAACGGTAACCCTTTGACGAACGAGCGGTCGATCTTGATCGTATCGATCGGTAATTTCTGCAAATAGGTCAGCGAAGAATAGTGAGTGCCGAAATCGTCGAGCGTGACGCGCGTGCCCAGTGCCCGGCACCGTCCGAGTAGCTCGACGGCCGCATCGGTATCGGCCATCGCGGCCGATTCGGTTATTTCGAGTTCGAGCCGGCGCGCGCTGACGTCGTAACGTCGCAGCAACGCCACCAGATTACTGAAAAATTTCGGATCGCGCAGTTGACGCACCGAGACGTTGACGGCGATGCGTCCGGGCATCGCGCTCGCTTCGGACCGGTGCCAACGGCCGGCTTGCGCGATTGCCGCTTCGAGCACCCAGCGGCCGATCTCGCGCATGAATCCGAATTCTTCAGCGACGCCGATGAAAATGCCGGGCGGCACGCTGCCGAGCGACGCACTCTGCCAGCGCAGCAGCGCCTCGACGCTCTCGCACTCGAGCGTCTTAAAATCGAAGACCGGCTGGAAGGCCAGCACGAATTCGTTGTTCGGTAACGCGGACAGGAGCGCTTCGCGGACGATGCGTTTGCTGCGGCGCTCCTCGGACATGACCGCATCGTAACGATTGTACGAATCGCCGCCGCGACGCTTGCCGTGATAGAGAGCTTGGTCCGCGTTGCGCAAGAGTTCTTCGACGGTTTCACCGTCCTGCGGGTAGCGCGCTATGCCGATGGTCGCGCTCAGTTCGGAGCTGCGTCGATCGATGACGAACGGCTCGCGGAACGCTTCGAGGATCCGCTGCGCGAGGCCGTCGGGATCGTCGCCGTCGCAAACGATGGCGAACTCGTCGCCGCCGAGCCGGCCGACCGCATCGCGCGAGCCCGCGCAGGCGCGGAGCCGTTCGGCGGCACCGATGAGGAGCGAGTCGCCGTGAGCGTGGCCCGCCGCATCGTTGACTTCTTTGAAACGATCGAGATCGACGAAGAGCACGGCCAGCGCCAGCGGCGCGATCGCGGTATCGGCGGAGGCGATGTGCCGGCGCAAGACGTCTTGCCAGTGCGTGCGGTTATGCATGCCCGTCAACTCGTCGTGATAAGCGAGATAGAGAAGACGCTTCTGCGTTCGCTCGCGCTCGATCGCGGTCGAACTCGTATAGGCGGCATTGGCTTGGGCGATCGCGTGCCACGTAAACTCGGAAACGAAGGCGATCAGCACGATGCTCGAGGCCACGGTGGTGAAGAACGTCCCGGCGTACCAGCCGTAGGAATTGGGCTCGCACGTCAGACTGACGATCAGATCGATGACCGAGGAGAAAAGCCCGAGTACGAGCGTCCGGGACATCACCGCTTTGAGTCGCCCGACCACGGCGATCGCGACGATGGCGACGACGTCGATCGTGCACGTGATGGCTGCGGCCCGAAACTGTAAGGCATCCGTGAATTGGCCGATGGAGTGGCTCGCCGCGATCGTGGAGTGTAGGCTGTGTCCGATGACGGGCGCGAGGAAGGCGACGAACGTCGCGAGGGCAACGATGCCGGCGGTCACGATCACGCTCGTTACGCGTGGAAGACGTACGTCGTTGCGATTGACGAGTGCGATGACGATGGCGAGGGCGACGGTATCGGTGAAGCCCGCATGCCAGAAGAGCCACAAGTAGGGCACTGAGGGATCGGCCAGCCCGAAGGCATTCATCGGTGCCGCGAGATTGGGCGTTGCGAGCAGATACTGCGCTCCGAGCAAGCCCGCGAGAAGATAGGCGGCTCCGACGACCAGATTGAAGACGGAGCGCTTCGTATAACCGTAACCGAGCACGACGCACGCGCACCCGAGCTGCGCGAGCACGGTCGAGCCGCACAGGATCGAAAATAGCCCCGGCGCGATCGTCGCATGCAGCGCGCCGAGCGCGATGGCGAGCAGGCCCACGACGGTCATGACACCGCATGCGATGGCCGTCGAGCGCCAAGAGAAAACCGAAGCGAATCGATCGATTAAAACGTCGTTTGGATGTACCGTCATCGCCGCAATCCCTCGCTGACTTACCTTTTGCGACCATCGGCAAATGTAATAAGTCACTCACACCGGCTCGGCGGCCAAAGCAGCCGGAGTGAGACCTGTCACATCGCAAAAAGTAACGAGCCCCGCCGAAGCGAGGCCCGTCGTGTTGCTGCCGAGTGCGGGGCTACTCGCGCCGGCGCCGCATGCCGCCACGGTCGCCGCCGCCGGTGCGGCCGCCGCCGCCCGGATCGAACGATCCGTTGCCGCGGGGCGGGCGCGGCACGTATTCTTCCTCGGAAGAAGCTCCGCCGAGGACGGCCTTGCGGCTGAGGTTGATGCGCCCTTGGCTGTCGATTTCGACGACCTTGACCATGATCTCGTCGCCGATTTTTACGACGTCTTCCACTTTCTCGACGCGCCCCGGTGCGAGCTGGCTGATGTGCACGAGCCCCTCCTTACCCGGAAGCACCGCGACGAAGACGCCGAAGTTCATCAGGCGCGTGACCGTGCCCATATAGCTCTCGCCGACGACGACGTCTTTGGTCAACGCCTCGACCATTCGCCGCGCCTTCTCGGCGCCTTCACCGTTCTGACCCGCGATAAAAACGCGGCCGTCGTTTTCGATATCGATCTTGACGCCGGTGTCCGCGATGATCTTGTTGATGACCTTACCGCCGGGCCCGATCACCGACTTGATCTTGTCGGGGTCGATCTGAAGTACGAGCATGCGCGGGGCGTACGACGACAGTTCGGCGCGCGCTTGGGGAATCGTCTCGACCAGTTTATCGATGATGAAGAGGCGTGCTTTTTTCGCTTCGATCAGCGCTTCGCGCATGATGTCGATCGTGATGCCCGCGACCTTGATATCCATCTGAATCGCGGTAATGCCATCGACGGTGCCGGCGACTTTGAAATCCATCTCGCCCAGCGCGTCTTCGAGCCCCTGAATATCGCTGAGGATTGCGTGCTTCTTGCCGTGTAGAATGAGACCCATCGCGACGCCCGCGACGTGCTTCTTGATCGGAACGCCCGCATCCATGAGCGCGAGCGTGGAACCGCAGACCGACGCCATCGACGACGATCCGTTGGACTCGAGCACTTCACTGATGAGGCGCAGGGTGTACGGAAATTCTTCAACCGGCGGTAAGATCGGCACGAGCGCACGTTCGGCGAGCGCACCGTGACCGATCTCGCGCCGCCCGGGCGCGCGCATCGGGCGCGTCTCGCCAACCGAGTACGGTGGGAAGTTATAGTAGTGCATGTAGCGTTTGTTTGGGATCGCCATGATGCCGTCGAGGCGCTGTTCGTCGCTGATCGAGCCGAGCGTCGCGGCGGTCAGGACTTGAGTCTGACCGCGCTGGAAGAGCCCCGTACCGTGCACGCGCGGCAGGTAGCCGACCTTGGACCAAATCGCGCGGATGTCGCCCGCTTTGCGGCCGTCGGGACGGATCTTTTCGTCCACGACCATCACGCGCAGCTCTTCCTCTTCCATCGTCTTGACGATCTTGGCGAAATCTTTCGATTTGCCGGAATCGTTTAAGAGCTCGAGGATCGCGCCGTCATTTTTCTTCACGCGTCCGATCGCTTCGTCTTTCGAGAGCTTATCGAAGGCGGCGTTGCGTTCGCCCTTATCGACGACGCGCATCGCTTTCGCAATATCTTTCTTGAACGTTTTCTCGACCCACGCCTTGAGCGTCGGGTCGACCGTTTTGAGCGGGTAGACGCGTTTCTTCTTGCCGACCTTCTTGGCAAGCGCGTCGATTTGCTTGACGATCTTCCTGATCTCGTCGTGCGCGAAGGCGACCGCGCCCAGGAAATCTTCCTCGGTCATCTCGCGACCGCCGCCTTCGACCATCATCACGGCGGCCGTCGTGCCGGCTACGACGATCTCCATCCCGCCGCTTTCGTACTGCGGCAGCGTCGGGTTGACGATAAAGTGGCCCGCTTCATCGCGACCGACGCGAACGGCTGCCACGTTCGCATCAAATGGGATATCCGAGACGGCCAGCGCAGCTCCGGCGGCGCAAACCGCGAGCACGTCGGCATCGAGTTCGGGATCGATCGAGAGCACCGTCGTGATGATCTGGACGTCGTTCTGGAAGCCTTCAGGAAAGAGCGGCCGGATCGGGCGATCGATCTGACGGGCCGAAAGCACACCGTGTTCGGACGGACGGCCTTCGCGCTTGATGTAGCCGCCTGGGATCTTTCCCGCGGCATACATTTTTTCTTCGAAATCACACGTGAGTGGGAAGAAGTCGATGCCTTCGCGAGGTTTCTCGGAGGCAGTGACGGCGGCGAGGACGACGTTGGTGTCGCCATATCGAACGAGCGCGCTACCGTTGGCTTGCTTCGCCAATTCACCGGTCTCGATGACCAGCGTACGGCCACCGATCTCGAGAGAGACGGTTTCTGGCACGAATACTCCTAATTCTTATTTTTTACACAAATCGTAAACGCGTCGGGGTTCTGCCTGGATGGACGAGCGGCCTTTTGCATACAGTGTGCGACGCGCGGATTCGCGCGATTCGACGACGCTCGCACGGATGCGCGTCGCTATGGCAGCGGAGCGGTTTCCGAATGAGGCTTCGGAAGCGCTGGGACTGTTCGAAGAAGCTCGTACGTTGTTTTTCGAGTGGCAGCTCGACCGTTTCGATGCTGCCGTCCACTCTTGGCTGGCCTACTTGGGGGGCGGCGCGGTGGGTACGGCGACGCTGACGCTCGGCGGGACGCTCCCGCGGCTCCGCGACCAGTGTTCATCGGACGGACGTATCCGTAACGTCTTCGTCCACGCGGCGTACCGGCGTCGCGGGATCGCGGGCGCACTCGTGCGCGTCGCGATAATCGAGGCGGAAGCGGCAGGCGTCGGCCGCCTGACGCTCGGCGCGTCGTCTGCGGGTCGGCCGTTGTACGAAATGCTCGGGTTCGTCAGCAAGGACGATGAGATGATGTACGCGCCTCGAAACGTTCTTACGGCACACGTCACGTGACGGCGCGCGTTGCGGCAACGATTTCGCTCAACTCGAGCTCCATCGTGGCATCGCCGACGACGAACTCCCACTTTTGCGTGCCGGGAATGACGGTCGTAGCGAGTCGCGCGAAGACGAACGTTCCCGTCGCTTTCGCATACTCGTGCGCGCGCGCTTCGAGCGTCTCTTTTTCCCCGGCCAAGAAGACGTGGAACGTATTGGTATGGGGAGCGGTGGCAGCGACGCCCTCGAGAGCTCCCATAGCGGTGGCGATTTCGCCCGCACGTCGAACGTACGCCGACATCTTTGCGAGGTTGCGCTCGAAGCCGCGCTCGGCCGATAACGCCAATGGAAGCAGCGATATCAGCCGTCCGCCGTGGCGGTGCTGCCAGACGCGCGCCTCGGCGATAAAATCCGCCGCGCCTGCGAGCATCGCGCCGGCGATGCCGCCGAGGCCTTTATAGAACGAGACGTAGACGCTGTCGAAGAGAGCCGCGATTTCGGCGTGCGAACGGCCGTAATACGGCGCCGCTTCCCAAAGGCGGGCTCCGTCGAGGTGGAGCTTCGCGCCGGTGCGGCGAGCCGCTTCGCACTGAGCGACGAGCTCGCTCCAGGGAGGCAACAGGGCGCCGATCTCGCGCTGCGGCAATTCGATCAGCAGCGCGGCGAGCGGGTCGACGATAGCATCGATATCGGCGACCGTCATCAAGCGGGTTGTTGATCCGACCAAGAGTGCGTGCATATCGTGCAGCATCGCATAGGCGCGCGACTCGTGGATTTCCAGATGACACGTCGGATGGAAGGCAACGGTGCGATTGCGCGCTCGATCGCACCAAATGCGCAGCGCGATCTGCTGCGCCATCGTTCCCGTCGGCAGGAACACGGCGGCCTCTTTGCCGAGTTCGCGCGCGATCCGGCCTTCGAAGGCCTCGAGCCACGAACCCGTGCCGTATACGTCCGGTACGAGGTCTGTGGGCATGCCGTCGGCCAGTTCCCGCAAAGCCTCGCGCGGCGATTGCGGGCGATGATGCGTCAGCGCGCGCGCGCACGATAGACGGAGCCGAGCGAGTTCTTCTCTAGTCATGGGGTACGCATGACGTCCGACCGGGCTCGCCTGGCTTCGCGCGATACGGCGAAACTCTAACGACGCAGGCCCAGATCTGCGATCAACTTGCGGTATCGCTCGAGATCTTTTTTCTGCAGGTAGCCGAGCAGGCGCCGGCGCTGACCGACCTGCATCAATAGGCCCCGGCGGCTATGATGGTCCTTCTTGTGGACTTTGAGGTGCTCGGTAAGCTGATTGATCGAGGCCGTCAGCACGGCGACTTGCACGTCGGCGGAGCCGGTGTCGTTGGCGCCGCGGCCGTATCTAGTCGAGAGCTCGGACTTCTGGTCTTTCGTTAAAGGCATCGGAAAAGATCCTCGTTGCAGGATAGTCTCGCTCGGCTCCAGAGCGCAAGGCCACGAATATGCGGAATTCGCGTGACCGGGCCGACGACCGAGGGATCATAGCAAAGCGGCGCCCAGCGCGCAATGCCGACCTGCTGTGTGGAGGACCAAAACATAGATGTCCGTTTCTTGGCACAGTCGAGCCGTCTACCCGTCGTTGAACCGGGGCGCCACCGCCTGCAGGCGGCCACGGGGCAGCGGGTAGACTAGCGGTCTTCCAAGGTCCTCGCCGGCATTAATCGCGGCTTCCTCTTTTGCGGCTTCGGCGACGAGAAAAGCTGGATCGACCGGAGCATCTGGTTCGACACCGACCAGCACGAGCGGCACGTGGGGCACACCGCGACCTTGACGAATGAGGTCAAAGAGGGCGCCTTCGTAATACGGGACCCCGCTACTGATCTGCGCTTGTAAGAGCTTTGTTGGAAGTACTTCGACTCCGACGTCCATGAAATCGGTAGTGAAAAAGGCCATATGCTTCACGACGAGATCGTGCGCGACAAAAGCGTATTTGCCAAATTGAATTTCTACCATGCATCGTGCCTTGACAAAATCAGTCTGATTATATGAACCGACGCGATCTTACCGGCACTTTCAATGCGATGTTTTTGTTCGTCACGGTCGAGCGACATGATTTCACGAGTCAGCCGCGCGTCATCGGTTACGAAATAGGAGACGCGCCGTTCTTCCCACCCGAGGGTTTCAAGCCGATTTTGATCGCGGCGTTCATATCGCCGGGGGAATAAAGCATCCTGCCGAGCATGCGTTTCTCTTTGCTGACCTTCGTCTTATGAGCCTCGGCGTCGATACTAGCGATGACTTGCTGGATTTCGGCCCAGAGATTTGCTTGATGTACCAGGAGAAATTCGAGTCCGTTCAAATGCGAATAGGTCGCAGCGATCTTCATGCTTTATGGCCGCCGTATGGGCGCGTCGGGTCGTACACGGGCTTGTTCATCGGTCGAGTTGCGAGCATGCCGGCGCGTAGCGCAAAGATGCGCTCCCAAGCCGTCTCAACATACTCGCCGACGATCTCGCAGCCGAAGCCGATTCGACCGTGCTTTAGAGCCGCAACGATCGTGGAGCCAACACCCATATACGGGTCCAGTACGATATCGCCGGGGTTTGTGAGCGAGAGAACGAGCCGTTCGACCAGCTCGACCGGAAATTGGCACGGATGGTTCGTCTTCTCGACGTGGTTGAATTTGACGTTCGGTATTTCCCAAACATCCGAGGGATTTTTGCCCAGGGGATGGCCAGATAGCTCGCCGCGCCGCGGCCCTTTAAAATACTTTTTCCCTGGATACATCGACGGTACGCGAATGGGATCCAGATTAAAAACGTAGCCGTCGGTTTTCGTCCACCAAAGAATGGTTTCGTATCGACCCGAAAGCCGGCGTGTGCCATGAAGACCGTGCTTAAAGTGCCAGACGATGCGGTTACGAAGCTTAAGTCCTCGACCGCGAAACACATGATAGAGCACCATGTCGAGCGGAAGAATTTCGCCCTTTATGACATGATTTCCGACTTGCCAACATAGCGACCCCGCCGGTGCGAGAACGCGCACGCATTCCGAGATAACCTCCGCTTGCGTGCGAACGTATTCCTCGAGCGTCGATTTTCGCTCGTACTCCTTGCCGATATTGTAGGGAGGCGAAGTTATCACGAGCTGGACGCTCTCGTCCGCAATTTCTCGCAAAAATGCGAGATTATCCGCGCATTGCATCCGCGCATCCGGATCGGCGTGCAGCCCAGGAGCTACGTGTCCCATGAGCGTCTCTTGACGGCCCGAAGTCGCAGATCCTTTCCGTTCCAGCATAGAACCAGTATCGGGCTTGGCTGTGCCATGTGCGTGACATTGCCGCCATGAGGAGCGGAGGCCGCTCGCTTGAAAACGCCGCGGTTTGTCTGGAAGTCGACCGCACCGACGTAGATAGCGCTCACCGATCTCTTCCTGCCTCCGTGGCCGCGCTCAAGCTCGCGTGGATGCTACGCAGTGCCAGATCGGCGGCAGCGCCGTCTTCGATCTCCGTTTCGAGCGCTTCGAGCAAAGCGGCCGCTTCGGGCGCGTCGAGGAGCAGCGCGATGCGGCCGGCGAGCGTCTCGTCGAAGCGTTCGATCGCACGTTTGGCCATGTTCGCCTGACCGAACGAATACGCGTGATGGCTCGCGCGTCCTAAGAGTTCGAACTCGGATTCGAGCCAAGAGCGATATTCGTCGAGCATGAGTTTCCGCTTCGCTCCGGCGAAGGCTCGATGCTGCCATGCCCGACTTCAAGTACGTCACTACCACCGCCGAGATCCCCATCGGTGGGGCAAAAGCGTTCGTCGTCGGGGAGCGCGAAATTGCCGTTTTCAACATCGACGGGACCTTTCACGCGATCGATAACAGCTGTCCGCACCAAGGCGGCCCGCTGGCCGAAGGCTCGCTGGACGGCAACGTCGTGTCATGTCCCTGGCACGGGTGGTGCTTCGATGTGACGACGGGTGCGATGACGCTCGGCGGTTTCACGTCGGTCGATGCGTTCGACGTCCGGATCGACGGCACGTCGCTCGCCGTCGCAACCGAACCGCGCGTGTAGCGGAAGCGAGTAAGCGACGACGTGACACGAGAAGACTCGCCCGCTTGGGATGGTCGCGCCGGTACGGCGGGCGGTCCGATCTTCGGCGATGCGTTGCGCGCGGCGGCCGCAGCGAAGGAGTTCGATGCGGCGGCCTTCGCACGTGCGAGTGAATCCGCGCAAGCCGACATCGTGGCGGTGTTCGCCGGAACGCGGCGAGCGACGCCGAGCGAACTTGCGCGTTACGCGCGGGCGCTGCGCCTTCGTGCGATCGAATTCATGCAGGCGACCAAATTGCTCTCGCTCGAGGTGTACGCGCTCGGGCTCGATCCGCTCTACTTTTTGCCGGAGGGGATGATTCGTAAGGATGCGCGCATCTACATGCGTGAAATCAATCCGCGCCATGCCGTGCCAGAGCGCGATATGCTGATGCGGAATCCGACCCTCAAGGCGATGCTTATCGACGAAGTGCTCGACGATCTCGGGAAGCTGGAAATCGAGCTCGCCTATCTATTGCGGGCGGCCGTTCAAAAAACCGGAGGCACACTATGAATTTAGCCATCTTGCGACGCGGCGCATTCGCAGTCGGCCTCGTCGCGGCGAGCGGACTCGCGGCCTGCAGCAGCGACCAAAGCTCGGTTCCCGCGGCCGCCATCTCCGCGCCCTCACCATCTCCGACGGCGACGCTCACCGTCACGTCGTCCGCATATACCGCCATCGGGGCCAGTGACGCCGTTGGCTTCGGCGCTTCGGTGCCGTGCGCGAATCCCCCGATCGTGGCCGCGCCGACGTGCCCGGGCGGCACGGGATACGTTCCCCTCATCGCGGCGGCGCTGGCGAAGATGCCCGCTAACGTCACGCTGCTCGATCTGGGGATTTCCGGGGCGGTGATCGGTCCCGATATTCTCGCCGTCGGCAATCAGTATGGGAGTCAAGGTTCGGGCGCGCCGTGCCGGCCGCGCACCGGCAACGACGTGGTGCCAGGCGACTTCATTACGAACGAGTTGCCGCGACTCAGCGGCAACGAAACGCTCGTCACAATCTTCGCCGGCGGCAACGATACGAACGTGCTGGTCAACGCCGCAACGTGCAAGCTCGCCGCCGGTAGCACGAACGCGCAAGTGCAGACGTTCCTTGCAAGCGAGATCTCCGCATTCGGGTTCGACTTCAATCAACTGATATCGGCCGTTCAAAAGAAGGCGCCCGGCGCGAAGATCGTCGTCGCGAACCTGCCGAATTTCGCCGGCATCCCGTTCGCGCAGACGTCGGCGGTCGCGCCCGCAAAGCCGTTGTTGCAGGCGGTCTCGGTCGGTATCGATACCGCCGTCTACCAAATCGCCGCGACCCGGTCCAACATCCCGACGGTCGACCTGCTGTGCGACCCCCGCTCCTACGATCCGAATAACTTTTATACCGACGGCTTCCACCCCGACGATGCGGGCTACGCGATCCTCGCGGCTTCCTTCTACACGCAGATCGTGGCCGCGTCGCCTGCGCTGCCCAGCACCAGCTGTCCTGCGATGACGCTTGCCTCAAAGAGCGTCGGCTCGGCAATCGCCCCGTTGCCTTTTTTCGATCACCGTTAGGCGAGGCTTACGGGGCCATCGTCGCAGCGGCGCCCCGGACGGGAAAGCCACGTCGAACCCGTGAACGAAAGCTCGATGCAATCAGGGATCGACGGCAAGCGCATCGCGGCACTCATCGGCGACGGCTTTGAAGAGGCGGAACTGGGCGAACCTCGGCGCGTGCTCGAAGAGGCAGGCGCGATCGTTACGATCGTCGGCATCGACGATAAAGCCAAAGCGAGGATCCGCAGCAAACGAGGGTCGGACGACGGCGCGGGGGCGGGGGCAAAAGCGGAAGAAGTCGTCGCCGACTGTACGGCCGAAGATTTCGATGGTCTTTTGATTCCTGGCGGCTACTCGCCGGACCGCATTCGCGCGAATCGCGAAGTCCAGCGCTTCGTCAAGGAGTTCGATACCGCGAAGAAGCCCATGTTCGCGATCGGACACGGCGCGCACGTATTGATCTCGGCGCAAGTTTCGCGCGGGCGTACCATGACGGGCTCCCCGTCGATTTCGGACGACATCCGCAACGCCGGCGGTCTCTTTCGAGATCAGCCGACGGTACAAGATGGCCATTGGATAACGACGCGTGGCGTCGGCGACATGATTCTCTTCAATCGGGCGATGGTCGAAAAGCTTTCTGCAGCGGTCGGCCAGCCGGTCTAGCGGATGGGCGGTTCGCCGACGCGGCGTAACCGAGTTCAGCAGGTGCGCTTGCCCTTGCCGGTTCGCTCGCTAGCCACGCTTGCGATCGTCGCGCTCGCAACGGTCGTGCTTCCCGCGCGAGCGGCGCAGCCGCACGTGCTGCGCATGGCCGACGGTCAAGACGTGACGACCCTCAATCCATTGCTCGCGACGTCGGCCAACATAACGACACTTTCGGAACTCACGATGGCGCACTTCGTGCGCTTCGACGCACACGACCGGCCGGTTCCCGAACTGCTTACCGAAATTCCCTCGCCGGGCAACGGGGGCATCAGCGCCGACGGGCGCGCGCTGACCTTCCATCTGCGGCACGGCGTGCGTTGGAGCGACGGCGCGCCTTTCGATGCCGACGACGTCGCGTACACGTTCGCGGCGATCGCGAATCCGGCCAATAACGTTTCCTCGCGCGATGCCTTCGACCGTATCGTGTCGGTCGCGGAGCCCGACAAGTACACGATCGTCGTCCATCTCAAGACGCCGTACGCACCGTTTTACTATAAGTTTTTCTCGACGTGGGGGCTCACGTGCCTCCTACCCAAACACCTGCTCGGCACGAGCACGCTCTTCAACGACGTACCGTATAACGCGTTACCCGTCGGGATCGGGCCGTTTCGCTACACCTCGTTTCGTCGCGGCGACGCTGTGGAGATGGAGGCGAATCCGTTTTATTTTCGCGGTCGTCCGAAGCTACAGAAGATCGTGTATAAGATCATCACGGACGACAACACGCTTCTCGCGCAGGTCCAGACGGGCGAACTCGATCTCTGGGCCGCCGTCAGCGGAACCTTCGTCGACCGCGTCCGGCGAGTTCCCAGCGAACGCGTGACGAGCGTGCCGACGGCCTTCGTTTCAGCCATTTATTTCAACACTACGCGCCCGGGTTTGACGGACGCGCGCGTGCGTCGCGCGCTGCGCCTCTTGACCGATCGGCCGTATCTCGTCAACAACGTGTATCACAACGCCGGCACGATCGCGGAATCCGTCGTTCCGGCCGTCGACGCCGATTACGATCGTACGTTACCGTTTTCGCGTTACGATCCGGTCGCCGCCGGGCGCCTGCTCGACGCGGCGGGATACGCGCGCGGCCCGGGCGGCATGCGCGCGAAAGCGGGCGTTCCCCTCGCGATCGAACTCGCATTGCCGAACGGCTACCCGCCGTCCGCCACGACGGCCGAACTGTTGCGTGCGACGTGGGAGCGTAGCGGCGTCGCCGTGCAGACCCGAAGCTACAGTTCCAATCAATACTTCGCGCCCGCGAGTTCGGGCGGCATTCTCTCACTTGGGAAATTCGACGGGGCGCTGCTTTCGCTGCCCGGCGGTCCCCTCGCAGACGAATCGATGGATTACGGATGCGACGCGGTTCCGCCGCGAGGTTTCAATCAGATGCGATACTGCAATCCCGCGCTGGACGCCGCGATGAACGCGTACGTGGCGAGCTACGATGCGCGCAAGCGTTCCCATCTCGCCAAACGGATTCAAGCGATGATCGACGACGACGCGCCGGCCGTCGTTCTCTATCAGCGAGCGTTCGTCTATGCGGCGGTTTCGGCGGTCAGCGGCTTCGTGCCCAGTACCTTCGGGCCGTTCGACAACGTTCTGGGCCTCGATCGTTAGATGTCGGGGAGCGGATCATAGCGCGCGAGCGTTTCGCCAAACGCACGCAGCGCGATGAAGCCTTCGCCCACAGCGAGGGCGACCGTCACCGGAAACCAGGCGTGCTCCGGCGTGTACGAGACGGCGATGCTCAATCCCGCGCCCAGGGCCAGCCCGGCGTAGAGCGCGCGGTCTCGGCCGTCGCGGAACGTCGCCGAAAGTGCGACCAGCGTCGCGATCAGCGCGACCAGAACGGCCGTAACGAAACGTTGGGGATCCGGCGCGTATCCGCGTAGCGCCGCCCCGGCGGCGTAACCGAGCGGGAGCGAAAGCGCCAGAAGCGACGGCGCCACAGCATGCGCGCGGGCGAGTTGACGGCCGTAGAGCGGTACGGTAAAAAACGTAAGGCGGCGCAACGATCGCGTCTGCGTTCCTTGCGAGGCCGTCGTCGCTGCGAGGACGGCGATTGCGCCGAGCGCGTTCGAGGCGAATCGCGGGATGAACACATATGCCAACCCGAGGACGATTGCGAACTGCATCCCCCAATCGACGGCGAAGCGGCGATCGATATGCCGGCGCACGATCGCTATCGTCGCGCGCGCTTCGCTCACGACGCGACGACTGCGGCTGGTTCCGCATAGGCCTGCACGAGAGCCGTCTCGGGTGCGATGGCTCGCACGCGCGCCGCGACGACGGGATCGGGCATGTCGAGCACGATGACCGACACGTCCGCCACGAGAGCCAGCGCGATCGCGCGGGCGTACGGCGTGTCGCTTTGGAGCGCGCGGAGAGTGGCTTGCGCACGCGTCCAGGCGACCCCTGACGCCACGTTCCAAACGTCGGCGTGGAAGGCGACCTCGCATCGAAAGGCATGCTGGTCGCCGGCGAAACCGCGAGCATCGACGAAACCGATGCGGCGCTTCGCCTCGGGCGCTTGCAAGTGCGTCTCGAAATGATCGACGACGATGCTGCCGGTGGTCGGCTTTACGATGGCCGCGCAAAGGCGAGCGGCGATCGAAGCCGCGCGCGGCGTCGGCTGAATCAAATCGCGCGTCTCTCCCGCGTGCAGAGCGAACGAGAACGGCGTCACGAGATCGACGCGGTCGCGTACGAAGCGGACGCCGGTCGCCCGCAAGACCGTCAAGGCACGCGCGCGAGGCGCAAATTCGGGCGCTCGGGGCGGCCGACTTTGTGGCACTCGGTCCACGCACCGTCGCGCTCGATCGACACGATGTCGGCGGTGAAATCGAAGCGGCCGGTACCTTCGAAAAAAGCGCTGCCGACCGCATATGCATCGACGGGAACGTCTTCGTCTTCGAATTGCCGAATTTTCTCCGCGTCGAAGCCGCCGCTTGCGACGATCTTGACGTTCTCGTAGCCGTTTGCGTCGAGCGCTCCCCGGACGTTGCGGACGAGCTGCGGTACGACTCCGGTCGGGGTGAACGTGCCCATTTGCGACCAAAGCGACCGGTCGACGAGCGTACTGGACGTGTCGAGGCGGACGCCCCAGAGCCGATTACCCAGGGCCTTTGCGACCGCGAGGCTGGTCGCGACGCAATCGTTCGCGAAATCGACGAGCGCGATAACGTGCACGTCGGCGTCGATGTACTGCGCGAATTTCTGCGTCGCGAGTACGGTATCGCCGCCGTAAGCCGCGATGAGCGCGTGCGGCACGGTTCCCATGCCGCGAGAACCCCACCATTCGGCATTCGCATCGGTCGAGACGCCGAGCGCTCCCGAGATATAGGCGGCGTAACCGTCGCCCGTCTGCATCTGGTGGTGGTCGAAGCGTGCGGGAAAAAAGAGAACTTCTTTTCCGTTGGCCGCCGCCACGATCTCGCGGGCATTCGTTGCGATGCGCGTGCGGCGCGAGAGCACGCCGAGGTAACACGTTTCGAGATGTGCGAAGAGCGTATAATCGCCGACGATCGTCATGATGGTTTCGAACGGTGCGATCTCGTCGCCGTCGTGTAGGGCGCGGACGTCGAGAGCGGGCCAGCCGTCGCACCACGATCCGTCGCCGGCATACGAGCCGCTGCAGAGGCGCACGATGGCCAGCGCTTCGTCGATCCCGCAGAGAACCGCGCGACTCCGTTGGAACACTTGCATACGCACGCGCGGCCGATTACCGTCGCGTTCGAGAATTTCGCGGGCACGATTGAAGTACGTATCGGAATAGTAACCCGAGCGCATCTTTTCGACGGGTAGATTAAAAATATCGGGCGAAAGGCGCTCGACGCGAAGCATGGGACGTTCGTACGGATTCGACGAAACGTCGTCCTCTTGTGGGAACCTTGACCAATGCCGAAATCGCGCGCACGCTCAAAGAAATCCGAACGCTCATGGAGTTTGCGGGCGAGCCGTTCTTCAAGTTCATGGCCTACGAACGCGCCTCGGAAACCCTCGAAAATGCCGCGCCCGTCGCTGGGTTGATCGCCTCGGACGAATTGCAGCGCTTACCCGGCATCGGAAAGACGATCGCCGGCCGCATCGTCGAACTGGTCCGTACCGGAACCATTGCCTATCGCGAGGAATTGGCCGCGCGCTACCCGCCCTCACTGATCGACGTCCTGGCGGTGCCGGGCATCGGCATGAAGACCGCCCAGACGCTTTTCGCGGAAGTCGGGATCGCTTCGCTGCCCGACTTGGAGCGCGCCGTCGAGGCGGGTGCCCTGGACGGCGTCGCCAGACTCGGAAAGAAGTCGATCGAGAATATTAAGCGCGGTATCTTAGCGTTCAAAGGGCGGCAGATGCGGACGCCACTCGGCCGCGCGCTACCGCTCGCGCGGGAACTGATCGCGTATCTCGCTGCGGGCGGGCAGGCGCAGAATCTGGCATATGCGGGCAGCGTGCGGCGCGCAGAAGCGACCGTCGGTGACGTCGATATCGTCTGCACGTCGAGCGAAGCGGCGGCGGTCATCGCACGTTTCGTGCGCTGGGACCGGGCCTGCGCGGTACTCGCCGAAGGCGTGACCAAAGCCTCGATCTGGCTCGACGGCGGCTTCCAAATCGACCTGCGCGTACTGCCCGAAGACGTATACGGCAATTTGCTACAGCACTTTAGCGGTTCTCGTGAGCACAATATCCAGCTGCGCGAGTATGCCGTGCGCCTGGGTTTGCGCGTTAGCGAAAACGGAATCCTCGACGTCGCGACGGGCCACAATCGAACGTGCCGGACCGAGCAAGAAGTCTATGCGGCACTGGGCCTGCCCTTCGTCGCACCCGAAATGCGTTTGGGCGTCGGCGAAATCGAGGCGGCTATCGCCGGAACCTTGCCGTCGCCAGTCGCGGTGGGGGATCTGCGCGGCGATTTCCACATGCATTGCACGTGGAGCGATGGTGCCGATTCCCTCGAGAATATGATCGCCGCGGCGGCCGCGCGTGGCTACGCGTATCATTCCATCTCCGATCATTCGTGGGGTCGCGGACGCATGGGACTGAATCCCGGCGAATTGCGCGCGCAGCGTGCGACGGCACGTGAAATCGGCGAACGTTACGGCATCGTCACGCTCGCTTCGGCGGAGGTCGACATCAAAACCGACGGGTCGCTCGATTACGACGACGCGATACTGGCGGAACTCGACATCGTCGTAGCGAGCGTTCACAGCGCAATGAATATCTCGCGCGAGGCGATGACCGCGCGGCTCGTGCGAGCGTGCGAGAATCCGTTCGTCACGATCATCGGCCACCCGACGGGGCGCAACGTCGAACATTTTTCCGGCTACGACTTCGATTACGACGCCGTCTTCGCCGCCGCCGCGCGCACGGGGACGGCGCTCGAGATCGACGGTCAGCCCAACCGGCTCGATCTCCCGAGCGCGCTCGCACGCCGGGCTCGAGCGTTCGACGTCACGTTTTCGCTCGATAGCGATGCGCACGCGGTGGACCACCTCGCCAACGTGGAATATGCGGTCGGGCAAGCGCGCCGCGCGTGGATCACGCCTGCAGAGGTTCTCAACGCGCGTCCGCTGGCGGACGTGCGTGCTTTCGTCGCCGCAAAACGCCTTGCGGCGGCGAAAGCCTAGGCTTGCAGTTTTTATCCAATCGCATACTTTTCGCGTAGTTACGATTGACCGGATGCTTTACGTCGCAGTCGGGCAAGCCCGAACGCTGCCGAGCTAGATCAGCTAGACGGTTATTTAAAAAGCTTGAACGCGTTGATGAGCGTCAACGTTACGCCCCAGAGCAGCGGTATGCCTACGAACGTCCATGAGAGCAGCAGCTTGGCGGTGTTGCCCGAATCGGTTGCGGAGTCGCGCACGGTGCTCATTCCTACAGCGTCGCTTCCTGGAGGGATCCGGTCTTGACGTAGTATTTCTCGCCGAGTTGCTTTACGAGCAGGTTACAGATCAGGCCGACGACGAGCAGGCTAGCCATGACGTACATGGTCGTCGAGTACGCGTCGGCTTTCGCAACGCCGTGGTCGATCTGATACTGGCGGATGTAATTGAGGAGGTTCGGGCCTACGAGCCCGGCGGCCGACCACGCGGTGAGCAAGCGGCCGTGAATCGCACCGACGTTGATCGTGCCGAAAAGATCGCGTAAGTATGCCGGAATGGTCGCGAAACCGCCGCCGTACATACTGATGATGATCGCGTAGGCAAAGATGAAGAGTGCGAGATTTCCCGCATGCCCGAGGGCCGGAATCGATGCGTAGAGAGCGATGCCGAGTACGAAGAAAATCGCGTACGTTACTTTGCGGCCCATGAAATCGGACATCGATGCCCAGAAAATACGGCCGCCCATATTGAAGATGCTTAGGAGCCCGACGAACCCGCCCGCTAACGCAGCGGAGGCCGCGGTCTGCACGGGGTCGGCGTGCGGAAATTTTCCGGGGAACATTTCCTGAATCATCAGCGATGCTTGTCCGAGCACGCCGATGCCGGCGGTGACGTTACAGAAAAGCACGAGCCACAGCAGGTAGAACTGCGGCGTCCGCACTGCCTGCCCAACGAGCACGTTGCCAGTCGTGATCATTTTGCTGGCTGCCGTAGGCGGGGCGTAGCCCGCCGGGGCCCAGTTGGCCGGCGGGACGCGTACGATGAAGACGCCGACTAGCATGAAGGCAAGATAGATGACGCCCATCGTAAGCATCGTCGGAGCGACGCCGATGAAGGTGGCGTTGCCGTAATGCTTCATCAGTGTCACCGCGAGCGGTGCGCCGATGAGGGCGCCGCCGCCGAAGCCCATGATGGCGGTGCCGGTCGCGAGACCCGGCCGGTCCGGAAACCATTTGATGAGCGTCGAGACGGGCGAGATGTACCCGATCCCGAGTCCAATGCCGCCCACGACGCCGTAGCCGAGGAAGACGAGAGGCAGGAAGTGCAGCGCGACGCCTGCGCCCGCGATCAATAGCCCGCCGCAAAAGCAAAGGGCCGCGGCAAACATCGATTTGCGCGGCCCCACCGATTCGACCCACTTACCGCCGAAGGCGGAGGCCAACCCGAGAAAGACGATCGCAAGGCTGAAAATCCAACCGATGTCGGTGATCTTCCAGTCGCCCGCAGCTGGTTGTGTTATGCCCAGCAGCATCGACATCGGTTTACTGAAGACGCTGAACGCGTAGGCTTGCCCGATGGCCAAATGGATGCAGAGGGCTGCGGGAGGAACGAGCCACCGATTGAAGCCCGGCCCCGCAATCGAATGCGAGCGGTCTAAAAAGTCGTCCTTCAAATCATGCCTTTCAGCATTTTCATGCGGGGAAGATTGGTCGTCAACGAAGCCGATCGATGGTGCGCCCGGCCCGTTACGACGCGGCCGCGACGCGATACCCAGAAATGGCGTATTGAAAATTTTGTAAGTAAGGTCCTCTGCGAGTGTCTTGGTGACGAAGCGAATAGTACGCCGCCTGTTCGCTACTTTCCGCGAAAGGCTTGCATGAGAGTGCGTCCGTCGATTCGAGCGGAAGCGCGTTATCGCGTTTCACTCCTCGTCGTCGCCCTGGCAATCGGCACGTTACTATATGTTGCAATCGCCATCCGAGCGCGAGTTTTTTCATCCGGCGCGCGGTCGCTAGGCTCGAAGTTCGTGCCCGTCGTCCTCGCCCGCTTGATCGCACGATGCTACGAAAGGGGTGCTTGCGAAGGTTGCTATCATGGATGCTCCGGAAGCCGTACGGGGTGCTTGCATGATCGTTCGTTGTTTTGTGTTCTTTGCAGCAATCGTCGCGAGCGCTTTTGCCGGGTTCGCTGCGGCCGCTGCGGAGTCGAGCGTGACGATCTCGCAGGGCGTCGATCCCGTGACGATGGATCCGCTCAAACGAACGATCACCCCCACCACCAACGCGCAACTGCAGATGTTCGATACACTCCTGCGGCGCGACCGCGAAGGAAAATTACAGCCTCAGCTTGCGACATCGTACCGGCGCGTCGCACCGACCGTATGGGAATTTAAGCTTCGTAAAGATGTAAAGTTTTGGAACGGCGATCCGCTCACGAGCGCGGACGTGAAGTTCTCGGTCGAGAAGATCAAAGATCCGGGCGAGCAATCCGAACAGATTCCGCGCGTCAATACGATCGATCGCGTCGAGGCGCCCGACCGCTATACCGTTCGATATATCACCGCTCGGCCGACCGCGATCGTGCCCGGTTATCCGTGGCTGGTGATGATGGTCGATTCCAAGTACTGGAAAGAACACGGCGACGCGTACGAGGCAGAGCATCCGATGGGCAGCGGTGCGTACGTTTTCAAGTCATGGCGTCGCGACGAAGCGCTGGAGCTGATGGCCAATCCGGGGTATTGGCACGGTAAGCCGAGCGTCGCTCGCGTCGTCTTCAAACCGATTCCCGAAGCGGCCGGTCGCGTCGCGGCGCTACGGACCGGCGAGAGCGATCTGATTACGAACGTGCCCGCGCAATATCAGACGCAGCTCGCCGGGGGACGCAACACGCGGCTCGCAAGCGCGCGCAGCGTCCGCGTGCTCTTCATCGCGTTCAACACGACCAAGCCCGGCCCACAAAACAACAAACTCGTTCGGCAGGCGCTCAATTACGGAGTGGACGTGAAGCAAATCGTCGGCAAAGTGCTCGGCGGTCGTGGCTACGAAATAGCGACACCCCTTCCGCCCGGCTTCACCGGCTTCGACGCGAAGATTCCGGCGTACGGGTACGATCCGGCAAAAGCGAAAGCGCTTCTGGCGAAAGCCGGCTATCCCGACGGCAAGGGACTGAGCCTCGTCCTCAACGCACCAGTCGGCCGCTATAATAAAGATAAGGAAATCGCAGAAGCGCTCGCGGGACAGCTCTCCGCGCTCGGCGTGAAGGTCGATACGAAAGAACAGGAGTGGACCTCGTACATCAACGCGACGGGTCAAAAAGCACTCGTGCCGATGTATATGCTCGGTTGGGGCAACGACAGCTACGATGCGGACAACACGCTCACCAGCCTCTTTGCAAGCGACGCACGGTTGTCGACCTACGCCAATCCGCAACTCGATAAACTGCTGGTCGACGCGCGCTACGAAGTCGATCCGGTCAAACGTCAAGCGCTGTACCGTAAGGCACTCACGATCATCCACGACGAAGCGCCTTGGATCTTTCTCTTTCAATACGAAGATCTCTATGCGGCGACGAAGCGTTTGGAGTGGCAAGCGCGTGGCGACGAACTTATTTTCTGCGAAGATATGAAGGTGAGCGGATAGCGCTCGCGGCGCAGGCGTGATCGCGTATCTCGCGCGGCGCGCACTCGGCGCGATCTACGTGCTCGTGGGCGTCGCCGCGATCGTTTTCCTCATCTTGCACCTGACGGGCGATCCGGCCGCCGTGATGATGCCGCCGGAAGCGACGACGCAAGAACTGGCGCAGTTCCGGCACGTGCACGGGTTCGATCGGCCGTTGCTCGTGCAGTTCGCATCGTTCGCAGGGGCCGCGGTCCGCGGCGACTTCGGCGACTCTCTCCGCAACGGGACGCCCGCGCTCGGGCTCGCGCTCGAGCGTCTTCCGGCATCGGGCGAGCTCGCATTCTGCGCGCTTACTCTCGCCGTGGGGTTCGCGGTACCGATCGGCGTGCTCGCGGCCTTGCGTCGCAACTCGTCACTCGATCTGCTTGCGCGCGTCTTCGCACTGGTCGGGCAGAGCATGCCGGTTTATTGGCTGGGTATCATGCTCGTACTCGTCTTCGCGGTGCAACTCGGCTGGTTTCCGACCGGCGGGATCGGCGGGCCTCGTCATCTCGTGTTGCCCGCAATCACGCTCGGCCTCTTTACGATGGCGAAGATCATGCGTCTGACGCGTGCGGCGATGCTCGAGATCCTGCGCTCGGATTTCTTACGAACGGCGCGTGCGAAAGGCGTTTCGCCATTGCAACTCGTCGTGCACCACGCGCTGCGTAACGCCTGGCTGCCGATCGTGACCGTCGTCGGCATCGAACTCGGGACGCTGCTCTCGCAGGCGATCATCACCGAAACGATCTTCGCCTGGCCCGGCGTCGGACGGCTCGCGGTGCAGGCGATTTACGATCGTGACTATCCCGTCGTGGAAGTCGTCGTGCTTCTTTCCGCGAGCATCTTCGTTATCGTGAACCTCTTGGTCGATCTTTCGTACGCGGCGCTCGATCCGCGGATTCGTTACGAATGAGCGCCCTCGACGTCGCACCGTTGCGGCGCTCCTTCGTGCGGACGCTCTTTACGGGGCCGGCGACGATTGCCGGTGCGGTGATCGTCGTACTCATCGCCTGCTGCGCCATCTTCGCACCGTTGCTCGCACCGCACGATCCGAACGTTCAGCAACTCGCGATCGCGGCAAAGCCGCCGGCGTGGCTTGCCGGCGGCATTCCGGCGTATCCGCTCGGCACGGATAACCTCGGCCGCGATATCCTCTCGCGCATGCTGTGGGGCGCGCGGATCGCGTCGATCGTCGGCCTCTGCGTGGTCGCGATCGGCGGGACGATCGGCGTGGGTTGCGGACTGGTCGCCGGCTATTTCGGCGGCCCGCTCGATACGGCGATCTCGCGTCTCGCCGACATGCAGCTCGCCTTTCCGCTCGTGCTACTCGCAATCGCGATCGTCGGCGTCGTCGGTCCGGGACTCTGGACGATCGTCGCGACGCTGGGTATAACGAGTTGGGTGCAGTACGTGCGCGTCATTCGCGCCGAGACGCTGGCGCTGCGCGAACGTGATTTCGTTGCCGCCGCCGTCGCCACCGGCGTCTCGCCAGCGCGAATCCTGTGGCGGCATATCTTGCCGAACGTTTCGTCGTCGATCAGCGTCCTTGGCACGTTCGAAGTCGCACGCGCGATCATCCTCGAAAGCGCGCTTTCGTTTTTAGGCCTCGGCGTGCCCGCGAGCGTCCCATCGTGGGGCGGGATGCTCGCCGACGGGCGGCAATATCTCGATACGGCGTGGTGGCTCGGGCTCTTTCCGGGGCTCGCGATCTCGGTGGCTGTCCTCGGCGTCAATCTCTTCGGCGACGGTCTGCGCGACGCGCTGGATCCACGTGCCCGCGAATAGGGCGGAGCCGGGTAACGTCGTGACAAATGCCGGTCGAGTGTTCGACCCGCGTGCGCTCGTCGTCGTCGGTTCCGGAGCTGCCTTTGGCGGCATCTTGCGCTTTCTCATCGGTGCCGTCGTCGTCGCCCGTGCCGGCGTTTCGGCGGCGCCGTACGCGACGCTCTTCATCAACGTCAGCGGATCGTTTTTGATCGGGCTCGCGCTGGGCACGCTGCAGCTGCGAAGCGACGTCTCGCCGCTCTGGCGGCTCTTCGTCGCGACCGGAATTTTAGGGGGATATACGACGTTCTCCACGTTTTCGATCGATGCGCTCGCCCTGGGATCGCGCGGTACGCTCGTGGTCGCGGGCGGCTATTGCATCGCGAGCGTGGCGCTCGGCATCGGCGCGGCGTCCGCGGGCCTCGCCCTGGCACGACTCGTCTAAGCGTATGCATCCGACGCGCGCCGTTGCGCGCTCGCAGCGCGGGATGGTCGCTTCGCCGCACGCGCTCGCGACCGCAGCGGGTGTCGACGTGCTGCGACGTGGCGGAAATGCCGTCGATGCGGCCATCGCCGCAAATGCCGTGCTCGCCGTCGTGTATCCCGCGAGCAACGGCATCGGCGGCGACGCACTCTGGCTCGTTTACGAGCCGAGAACGAACCGGGCGATCGCGTACAACGGCAGCGGCAGCGCGGCGAGCGCACTCGACGCCGATGACGTCCGGCAACGGGGATACGCGACGATGCCCGAACGCGGCGCGCTCACCGTGACGACGCCCGGTTGCGTGCGGTCGTGGGAAGACCTCTGCGCAGCGCACGGCACCCGCAGCCTCGACGATTTGCTGGCACCGGCGGAAACGTACGCTCGCGACGGATTCGTCGTGACCGACGTCGTCGCGAAAAGTTTTGCCGACAACGCATCGCTGCTGCAGAGGGATCCGGCCGCAACCGAACTCTTTTTCGCGCGCGGCGCTCCCCAGGCGGGCGACGTGCTGCGCAACGTGCCGCTCGCAGATTCGCTCGCCTCGATCCGGCGCGAGGGCGCGCGCGCGTTTTACGACGGACGGATCGCCGCCGCCATTTGCGACACGCTCGCGGCGCTCGGTAATCCGATGACACTGGGCGATCTCGCCGCGCAGACGACGGAACGGGCGGCGCCGCTTTCGATTCCGTGGCACGGGCACGAACTGGTTGCGCACCCGCCCAATTCGCAGGCCGGCGTCGCGCTCTTGGTGCTCGGTGCGCTCGCGAACGATGCGGCAGCGAGCGATCTCGACTGGACGCACCTCGCAATCGAAGCGCTCAAAAATGCGTTCGCAACGCGCGACGCGCGCTTTGCGGATCCGCGCACGATGCGCGACGGGGTCGCGGATCTCTTGACGCCTGCGGCGCTGGCCGCTGCGCGACGCTGCATCGATCCCGAGCGCGCGCAAGCGCGTCGGTCGCCGGTCGATCGCGGCGGCACGATAGCGGTCGTCGTCATCGACGGCGACGGCCGTGCCGTCTCGCTGATTGAGAGCCTCTACATGGGCTTCGGTTCGGGTATCGTCGCGCGCGGCACGGGCATCGTCCTGCACAATCGCGGGGCGTATTTCAATCTCGCGAGCGGTCACCCCAACGTTCTGGCGGGCGGTAAGCGGCCGTTGCACACGCTCTCACCCGGCATGCTCTTACACGACGGCAAGCCGGAATTCGTCTACGGCACGATGGGCGGCGACGGTCAACCGCAGACGCACGTGCAACTCATCCACAACCTGTACGAACGCGGGATGTCGATCCAGCAGGCGATCGACGCACCGCGGTTCGTTTATGGCCGCGCGAACGAAGGCGCTTTCGTCGATTCGATTCGCGTCGAGTCGCGTTTCGAAGCGGCCGTAGTGGAAGGTCTACGCGCGCGCGGGCACGTCGTCGACATCGTCGACGCGTACGATTATGCGCTCGGTCATGCGCACGGAATCGTCGTCGATCGCCGGCGCGGCTCGCTCGCCGGCGGTGCCGACCCGCGCGCGGATTCGCTGGCCCTCGGGTACTAGCGCGCTCACGAGCGTAACGCGCGGAGACTTTACGATCCCGATCTTGCGAACTGCGCCTACGCGCAACGCTATGCCAGTGCGCTGCTCACGCGCGTAACGCCGCGAGCACCTGGCGCGGCGATGGCAGTTGCCCGTAGAGCAGCATCCCGACACGATAGATACGGCCCGCGGCCCAAAAGCAGAGCAGTACCGTCGCGGCATTGATGCTCAGTGCGAGCCCGGTTTGCCACCAGGGCACCGTCGACACCGCGATGCGCGTGAACATCACGAACGGCGAGAAAAAAGGCACGAAACTGCACGCGACGACGAACGGCGCCGTCGGTTGAAGCAGCGCGAATTGCGCGACAAAAAATGCGCCGACGACCGGTAAAATGACGGGTGTCGTGACGCTCGCTAGGTCTTCCGTGCGCGAGATGAGCGACGCGGCGGCCGCGTAGATCGTCGCGTACTGCAGATAGCCCAGGACGAAGAAGAGAAAGAAGGCGACGATCTCGAGCGGATCGATGGCCAGCAGGATGCTGCTCGGATCGGGCGACGCACCGCGTGCGTGCGTGGAAGCTCCAAGCGACGAGGCGAGTTGCGGCAGGAGCGCGGCTGCGGTCAGAAGCCAGAGCCCGATCTGCACGAGCGCGATGACGGCGGCGGCAAACGTTTTGCCCGCGAGCAGATTCGCCGGTTCGATCGTCGACACGAGGATTTCCGCGATGCGGCTCGTCTTCTCTTCAGCGACGGCGGCCATTACGCTCTGACTCCCTAAGATGATAGCGAGATAGAGCATGAAGATGAGGGCGAAGGCAATACCGTGCGCGATCGTCGCGCTCCCGCTATCGGCGAATTTAGTATCGATTGCGTGCAGCGAACGCTCGATCGTCGCAGCTTCGTTCGCGCGGGCTCCGGAGACGCCGGTTCGAAACTCGATATTGAGCGGCAGCAGCGAGCGAAATTGCACGTCGTCGAAGGCGGAAAGGTCGCGTGGATAGATGTCGAGATGCAGACGTCCGGCGCGGCGTGCCATCGCAACGGCCGCGCCCGCACGGCCGTGCGCGTCGAGATATTGTGGCGTTACGCGTGCGGGTAAGGCGGCAACGGATGCGACGACGTGATAGTCGTGCCGCGCTTCGAGCAGCGCTCGCGCGCGCAGTCGCAACTGCGCGTCGCCGGCGATCACGATATCGCTCGTCGACGACCGTGCGAAGCTCGAGAAAAGGACCGGTGCTTCGATGATGCTCGCGATGGCCACGATGCCGCCGAGCGTCGCGAACCAAAACAGGCGCGAGCGGATCTTTCGCAACAGTTCGGTCGTGAAAACCAGGCCGAGCTCGTTCATCGAACGGCCTCGAGCGCCCGGACGTAGATCGCGTTTAAAGAAGGTTCGTGACGTTCGAACGATTCGACGGGACCGGCCGCGACGGCTGCGCGAAGCAGCGCTCCAAAATCCGTACCGGCCGGTAATTCGTAGGAGAGGTCGCCGTCGGCCGAGCGCTGAGGTAGGGCGGCTCCGGCGGCTTCAAAAACGCCGCGGATGCCCGGAGTATCGGGCGCGACGCGGACGGTTCTCGTCGGGAACGAGCGCCGCAATTCCGCAAGCGTGCCGGCTGCGCGCACCTTTCCCGCACCGACGATGCAGAATGCCCGACAAGCCGCTTCGATCTGGAACATCTGGTGGCTCGAAAGCACGATCGTCGTACCGGCGTCGGCGAGCCTCCGGATGCACGCCAGCATCGTTTCCGCGTTCATCGGATCGAGGCCGGAAAACGGCTCGTCGAGCACGAGCAACTCGGGCTCGTGGATGACCGCGCTCGCTAGTTGCACTTTCTGCTGGTTCCCTTTGGAGAGTTCGCTGCACGGACGGGCCGCATAGCCTTCGATATCGAGCGTCGCCATCCAGCGTTGTGTGCGCGTGCGGGCTTCCTCGCCCGCGAGACCGTGGAGCCGTCCGAAGTAGGCGATCTGATCGCGCACCTTCATCTTGCCGTAGAGGCCGCGCTCTTCAGGCAGATAACCGAAGCGCCGCCGCACGCTGCGCTCCAGCGGCCGGCCGCACCACGTGATCGTTCCCGAATCCGGTGCGTAGATGCCGAGAATCAACCGCATCATCGTGGTTTTCCCGGCACCGTTGGGTCCGAGAAGTCCGAAGATGCTACCGCGCTCCACGGTGAAGCTGACGCCGTCGAGGGCCGGTATGGAACCGAACGAACGACGGACACGATCGACGACGAGCATACCGGGCGTTTCGCGCGAAACGCCGGTGGGCCGCTTCGCGCGGCCGTGCAGTTTAGCGAAGCTGCGCGCTACCGACAAGGTGTGCGGTACGATGTCGCCGCGCCGGTGCGGTCGGTCCGACTGGCGGCAGGATCGATTTCTTCACCGCGCTATCGTAGGCGCCGGACCTTTATCGCATGCGTAACGGCGGCGAGTGGCCCGCGAAGGCGAGCGCGCCGGCGACGACGACGCACCCGATGACGACGGCCCAGGCCGGCACGCGCGTGCGCGCCAGCACGGCGAAGGCGACGAGTGCGACGAGCGCGGTGTCGCGCGAGCGTACGAGCGACGTCGCGATCGGATGACAGAAGACGGCCGCGAGCAAACCGACGACCGCGGCGTTAACGCCCGCGAGCGCGGCGCCGGCGCGCGGCAATTCGCGCAGGCCCCGCCACAGCGGAACCGTTGCCGCCAGGAGCAGGAACGACGGCGCGAAGATGCCCGCGAGCGCGATCGCGGCGCTTGCGACGTCGCCGCCGGCGGTGCCCAGAAACGCCGAGAATGCGAAGAGCGGCCCGGGAACGGCTTGCGCGGCGCCGTAGCCGGCGAAGAAGGTCGGCTCGCTCACGAGCGTGCCGATGGCACTTTGCAAGAAAGGCAAGACGACGTGCCCGCCGCCGAACACGAGCGACCCGGCGCGAAAGAAAAACGCGAAGAGCGCCAGCGGCGAGCCGGGCGGCGCCACGATCGGTAAGCCGAACAGGAGCAACGCGAAGATGCCGCCCGCATAGGCCGCCGTGCGATGCGAGACGCGTAGGAACGGCGCGCTGCGCGGCAGGGGAACCGGTGCGCCGAAGGCGCCCGCGACGCCGCCGGCGACGAGCGCGATCCACTGGTAACCGGGAGTTACAACGTCGACTGCCAAGCCGATGCCGAACGCTCCCACGGCAATCGCCGCCGTCCCGGGCGTTGTAACGAGCGTTCGTGCCAGCGCAATGACGGCCCATAGGACCACGGCCGCGGCAGCGGCGACGAGCCCCCGCGTCATGCCGCCTTGCAGCGGCACGTGAGCGCCCGGCGACGATCGCAAGAGGATACCCAGCGCCGCGAGCGCGAGCGCCGAAGGCAGCGTGAAGCCGAGCCAGGCGAGCAGCGCCCCGGGCCAGCCCGCCCGTCGCAGGCCCAGGAGGATGCCGACCTGACTGCTCGTCGGCCCGGGAAGGACGCTGCACAGCGCAACCAACTCGCCGAATGCGGCATCGTCGAGCCACTTCGCGCGCTCGACGAATTCGCGCCGGAAATACCCTAAGTGGGCGATCGGGCCGCCGAACGACGTTAGCCCGAGCCGAAGGAAGCGTGCGAAAACGTCGACTTCGTTAGCCACCCGGCAAGGGGGTCGGCGCTGGCCTGCGGCATGCCTGCTCGCAGCGTGGAGCGAATATCGGTCCCGATGAGCTTGAACGACTCGACCGTCTTCGCCGGCGGCACCTTCCGCAGATACGACGACGCACGCGTCGGATTGCTGACTCACGGTCTCAATTACGGGACGGGCTGTTTCGAGGGCATTCGCGGCTATTGGAATGCCGACGAGCGCGAACTCTATTTGCTGCAGCTAGGCGAACATTACGAGCGGCTGCACGCGTCGGCGCGCACGCTGATGATGGAGTTGCCGCATTCCATCGACGAACTCGTCGAGATTACGATCGAGCTCTGTAAACGCAACGGCTTTGAAGAGAACGTGTATATTCGCCCACTCCTCTATAAATCGGCCGAGGACGTCGGCGTGCGGCTCAAGGGCGTCCCCGACGCGTTCGCCATCGCCGCGTTACCGTTCACGAAGTATTTCGATGCGGAAGCGGGTTTGCGCGCGTGCGTGAGTTCGTGGCGCCGCATCGACGATACGATGGCGCCGGCGCGCGCCAAGATTACGGGCGCTTACATCAATTCGGCCCTTGCGAAGAGCGAAGCGCAGATGAACGGTTTCGACGAAGCGATCCTGCTTTCGCAAGACGGACACGTCGCGGAAGGCTCGGCGGCAAACTTGTTCCTGGTCCGCAAAGGCGTACTTTTTACGCCGGACCCGACTCAGAACGTCCTCGAAGGCATCACGCGGCGGACGGTCTCGATGATGGCAAAGAACGAATTAGGCATCAGCGTCGTCGAGCGGGCTCTGGATCGCAGCGAGCTGTACGCGGCCGACGAGTTGTTTCTGAGCGGTAGCGCGGTCGGCATCTCGTACATCAACTCGGTCGATCACCGGATCGTTGGGGACGGTACGATGGGTCCGGTCGCGCGCAAACTTTCCCGTATTTTCAACGACATGACGTACGGCCGCGTGGCGGCGTACCGTTCGCTACTGACGCCGGCATACGCCGGCCGCTCGCTGCGCGCGGTCGTCTAGCAGGGTGCGGAATTAGGCAGCATTTTCGTTGTCTTGTAAGCGTGGCCGTACCAAGTCATGGGGGATGCCGAGCAGAAGCGCCGCCTACTGTATAACGCCGTGACACGTGCACGACGGAAATGCCTGATCATTCTTCAGAACAAGAATATGCTACAGAGACCACCATTCGCATAGGCGGCAGTTTTCTTCTATTCAGAACGCTCGGGCTAATCCAACTCTATGGCTGACAGTTCTTACCGCAAATTAAACGGAACAACTCGAGCGAGTGGCAGGCGAAATTTACGCCAAATCCTGCGCGCTGGCTTGCCGAGATCGCCGTGGTCTGGCCTCCTGTTGAGCCGCGCGCTTTTCGAGTGCCGTAATGCCGCGCGGGATGGGCATCGGCTTTTTTGGAAGACGCCTCATTCCCGCTGCCGTGAAGCGCGGCGCTCAATGGACGGAGCCTCGCTCTGAGCGGCTATGACCCGCGGTCCGGAGCGTTCGCAATGGGGAGCCCGGGCGGGGGAACTCGTTTCGAGCTGCCGTAACTCCTATCCCTAGCCGGCGGTGCGCCGAAAGACCGGGACCGCCCGTACCGTAGCTATTTGCGGTCGTTGTACGCGGCGCAAGCTGTTTATTTTCAGTCGTTATGTTTGTGAACGTACTCCCAGAGAATGTGCTGGATCAGATTGCTGCGCTTGCGGTGCTGACTCGCGGCCAAGCGATCGAGGGCCACGAGAAGTGGCGGGCTCAGCCGAATTGAAATCGGCGGTGATCCTGAAGTAACGCTTTCGGTGGAAACGACGACCTCTTTACCCTCGAACGCGTCGTAATCCGGTGATTCGTGTCGTTGGATCATCTCTTCGCGTGAAAGTTTCTTCGTTGTCCGCATTATGCTTTCCGATAGCGACGCTTTTCGCGCGCGTCCATGTCGCGCGCAGAAAAGACGTAGAGGCATCCATCATCAAGGTACTCGCCTACCATGGATAGGAGTCGGCCGTCGCCTGTCTGGCCAAGAAATACATAAAGTTCGCCGTCTCGGGTCTTCAAATGACGCGGATGCTCTCCGTCAACGCCATTGAGTGCTTCATCAACCTCATCGGGCGTGACGCGATGGCTGCCCCAAAGGTGACGTTGTTTTCGTCCCAGACGAGCGAGGGTCTCGGAGGCAAATCGGCACACTTCTATTGTAGCGCTTTGTGATACATTTCGATACTATTCGTCGCAGGCAGTTTCTGATTCTAGTATAACATTACGCGTAATGGATCAGAAAAACGCTATAACAGCAGGGATGGTAGCACGGCTCAGGGCCGATCAAGGTCTTACGCAGGAGCAGCTCGCGAAGCTTCTGCGCGTCTCGTTTGCGACGGTGAACCGGTGGGAAGCCGGGCTTGCAAAGCCCCGCGCCGAGGTGCTTCGCCGGCTAGAGAAGCTCGCCCCAAGCACCGAAGCGGCCCAGCTCGGTTCGGACAACGAATCAGAGCGCGAAAAGGCGTTCGCGCGGCGGGGGCGTCGCGGCTTACGGCGTACCGGAGGCCAGAATCCCTCGACCAAGCCGATGGAGCAGATGCTCTGGGATGCGGCCTGCTCGATTCGCGGGGAGAAGGACGCGCCGAAGTTCAAGGACTTTCTGCTGCCCTTACTCTTCTTAAAGCGACTCTCCGACGTCTTCGACGACGAGATCGCCCGCCTCGCCGAAAGCTTCGGCAGCCGAGAAAAGGCGCTCGAAACGGCCGAGCTCGATCACTCGCTCGTGCGCTTTTACTTGCCGGTGGTCGCCCGCTGGGGCGCCATTAGCGGGCGCGAGTCGATAGCGTGGGTCCAGGGCGAGCGTCCGCGCGACATCGGTGAGCACCTCACAAAAGCCGTGCGAGCCGTCGCAAAGCAGAATCCCGCGCTCTCGGGCGTTATCGACATCGAGGATTTCGCAGCCGAACGCAACGGCGAACGCGATATCAATCCGGCCAAGCTGCGCGCCGTCGTCGAGACGTTTTCCGATCCGCGCTATCGTTTAGGGCTCACCGACGTCGATCCCGATTTCCTAGGGCGCTGCTACGAGTACTTACTGCGGAAGTTCGCAGAGGGTTCGGGCCAGAGCGCCGGCGAGTTTTTCACGCCCACCAACGTCGGGTTTCTCATCGCGCATCTCATGCGACCACAGCCGGGCGAAGAGTGCCATGATTACGCATGCGGCTCGGCCGGCTTGCTCATCAAACTCCAACTTGTCGCGCGTGAGCTCGAACCGCAGAGCAAGGTACCGCTCAAACTATTCGGCCAAGAGCTGCAAGCCGAAAGCTTAGCGGTCGCTCAAATGAACGGCATTATTCACGACATGGACATCGAGATGAAGCGCGGCGACTCGATGATCAATCCGAAGTTCCGCAACGCTGACGGGTCGCTGCGCACATTCGATGTCGTCGTCGCTAATCCGATGTGGAACCAGCCGTTTGCCCAGGACATTTACGAAGGCGATCCGTTCGAGCGTTTCCGAGAAGCCGGCGGAGCGACCAGCGGCAAAGGCGATTGGGCCTGGCTACAGCACACGTGGGCGTGCATGAGCGATCGCGGGCGCGCGGCCGTCGTCCTCGACACCGGCGCCGTTACGCGAGGCTCCGGATCGAAGAATGAGGATCGCGAACGCAACATTCGCAAATGGTTTGTCGACCGCGATTTGATCGAGGGCGTGATCATGCTTCCTCTTAACCTGTTCTACAATACCTCGGCGCCTGGGGTAGTCGTAGTACTCAATGCCAATAAGGCCTCTAGCCGACGCAGAAGTATAGTTTTTCTAGACGCGAGCCGGCGGTTTGAGAAAGGCAGGCCAAAGAATTTTATACGTGACGATTCGATAAAGTCGCTGGCCTCAGCTTTCTTGTGCGGTGAGTCAGCGGATGGTGACGTTCAAGTCGTGGACGCCGACGTGGTTACTCTTGCAGATTATCATCTGAGCCCCACGAGGTGGGTCGTGGCGACGCATGAGAGCGCGATAGAAGACCTGCCGGAGATGATTCAACAACTTCGCGATCTCTCAAATCAATTGACTTCGGCAGACGCAAGGGTGTTCGCTTTGCTTGAACCGCTCGTGGCGTTAAGTCGGATTTGACGTGACGAGGCCTACAGTTAAGCTTAGCGACCTGTTCGCTCAGAAAAGTTCGTCGCTAAATCCGGCGCTTTATCCTGATGAAGTCTTCGAGCTATACAGCGTTCCGGCTTTTGACCGTGGAGTACCCGACGTAGTATCCGGCCATGAAATTGGCTCAGCGAAGCAGACCGTTTCGCCGGGACAGGTCCTCCTCTCGAAAATCGTGCCGCACATTCGTCGCGCTTGGATAGTCGGGCGGCAGACGAATCGCCGTATCATCGCTTCCAGCGAATGGATTGTGCTCAATTCCGAGCGCGCTGATCCCCGCTACCTCAGCTATGTTCTGATTTCAGACGATTTTCACCGTCATTTCATGGCGACCGTCGGGGGCGTCGGTGGATCTCTACTAAGGGCGCAGCGTGATCAAGTAGCACAGATAGAGCTGTCCCTGCCTGACCTTAGCGACCAACGACGGGTTGCAGATGCGCTCGACGCGTTGCGGCGGAGCATCGAGCTGCATTCATTAGCAATAACTTGCGCCCGTGCCCTAAAGTCCATGACAATGCGGCAGTTGTTCACTCGCGGGCTTCGTGGCGAGCCACAAAAAGCAACAGAGATCGGTCCGGTCCCTCGGAGCTGGAAAGTCCAGCGGTTAGGAGCGATCGGCCGCGTCGGTAACGGTTCCACGCCGAAAAAGTCGAACGGCGAGTACTGGCAAGGTGGCAGCTACCCCTGGCTTACGAGTGCTCGAGTATACGATAGGGAAATTACATGCGCGAAAGAGTTTGTCACGCGAATCGCGCTGCAAAAGTGCCACCTTCCCCAACTGGCGCCGAGTACAGTCTTGGTCGCGATTACGGGTCAAGGCAGGACACTGGGCCATTGCGCCGTTCTACAAATCGAGGCTAGCATAAGTCAGCACCTAGCGTATATAGCTGTGGAAGAAACGATAGCCAGCGCAACGTTTGTACGCGACTACCTTGAAACACAATACGACTTCTTCAGGCAGGTTGCCTCGGGCGGCGGTAGCACGAAAGGCGCATTGACGTGCGCGTTCCTTCGCGACGTAAGGCTGCCTCTACCGACGCTGGCTGAACAGCGTGAAATCACCGAACTTCTTGCCGCTATCGAGGGTAAGATTTATTTCCACAAGCGTAAGAAAGCGCTACTCGAGGAGCTATTCAAGGCGCTGCTCAATGGGCTAATGACCGGGGCGATCAGCGTTTCCGATCTCGACCTGACGGCGCTTGAAGATTCACCCGCCTCAGTTATCCCTGAGGCCGTCGCGGCGGCCGTATGAGCGAGCTTTCAATAAGCGAAGCCCGCAGCGTCCAGTTCCCAATGGTCGCGCATGCTGAGGAGATCGGCTGGACCCCGCTATCGCCCGACGAGGCGATGGCTCGGCGTGGCGCCGAGGACGCGATGCTTTTTCGCGACGAGCTGCGGGCCAAGTTGAGGGAGTTCAACCCGTGGCTAACCGATGATGCGATTCGTCAGATCATCGAGAAATTGGAAGCGTTACGCCCCAATATCGAGGGCAATCGCGAGATGCTGCAGTGGCTTCGCGGCGAGCGTGGCTGGTACGATGAAACCGAGAAGCGCCGTCGATTCGTAAAGGTCCTCGACTTCGATCGCGCCGATGCGAACGTTTTCCATGTGACGTGGGAGTGGCGGCTGAAGCCCCCCGCGCGAAAAGGCAACCGCGCCGATGTGATATTCCTTATCAACGGCCTACCTGTATGCATCGTGGAGCACAAAAACCCCCAGAGCGGCGATGCGATCGATCGGGCCGTCGTACAGCTCCGGCGATATGAGATCGAGACGCCTGAGCTGATCGCGGCGCCGCAACTCTTCAACGTCACCCACCTGCTCGACTATTGGTACGGCGTGACCTGGAACGCCACGCGGCGCGCGATGGCACGATGGAAGGAAAAGCCCGATGAAGCCTACCGCTTTGCCGTGCAATCCTTTTTTGAGCGTACGGAATTTCTCCGCACGCTTCAGCAGTGGATTCTCTTTTACGTCGAGGACAACGAGCTTCGAAAGTCCGTGCTGCGGCAGCACCAGCGACGCGCTATCGACGCCGTCATCGAACGCTGCGCCGATCCGGCGAAGAGGCGCGGTCTCATTTGGCATACGCAGGGTTCCGGCAAGACATTTACCCTTCTCACTGGGGCGAGACTGCTGCTCGAAGATAAAGATACGTTTCGTAACGCTACCGTGATCGTGATCGTCGATCGGACCGAGCTCGAGGGGCAGCTCAAAGGTTGGGTCGACCGCTTACTCGGCGAGATGCAGCAACTCGATATTCCCGTTGAGCGAGCGGATAGCAAGGCGCATCTGCAGCGCCTGCTCGATCGGGACTTTCGCGGGTTGATCGTCTCGATGATCCATAAGTTCGAAGAGATCCGCAAGCAGAGCTCGTTGCGCGACAACATCTTCGTTTTCATCGATGAGGCCCACCGCTCGGTCGCACGCGAACTCGGGACCTATCTGATGGCTGCCTTACCGAACGCGACGATCGTCGGCTTCACCGGAACGCCGATTGCCAAGACGGCGCAAGGGCAGGGGACCTTCAAGATTTTTGGGATCGATGACCCGGCCGGCTATCTCGACAAGTATTCGATCAAGGAATCGATCGAGGACGAAACGACCGTCCCCATCCGGCACATGCTCGCACCGAGCGAAATGACGGTCCCCGCAGAGCGACTCGACAAAGAGTTTTTCGAACTCGCGGCCGCCGAAGGCATCACGGACGTCGACGAACTGAACCACGTCCTGGAGAAGGCCGTTGCGCTGCGAACGTTCTTGAAGGCCGACAATCGTATTAGCAACGTCGCAAAATTCGTTGCCGACCATTTCAAAGACAACGTGGAGCCCCTGGGCTATAAGGCTTTTCTCGTCGCCGTCGATCGAGAAGCCTGCGCGAAGTATAAACGGGAATTGGACAAATTGCTTCCACCGGAATGGGTCGTACCGGTCTATTCAAGCATGCCGTCGGATATCGTCGAACGGGAGCTGGTAGCGCGGTATCAGCTTTCCGAGGAACAGGAAGACAACACGCGGCAATCGTTCAAAAAACCGGATCAGCTTCCCAAACTGCTCATTGTTACCGACAAGCTGCTCACGGGTTACGACGCACCTTTGCTCTACTGCATGTACCTGGACAAACCCATGCGCGATCACGTCCTGCTGCAAGCGATCGCCCGCGTCAACCGGCCGTACGAAGACGACTCGGGTGAGCGTAAACACATCGGTCTCATCGTCGACTTCGTCGGCGTCCTGCGAGAGCTGAAGAAAGCCTTGCAGTTCGATTCGGCTGAAGTGAGCGGCGTCATCGAGGGGCTCGATCTCCTCATGGCCGATTTTCTAAGGAAGATCGTGATTGCGCGTGACTCATATCTCGAGGCCGCGGACGGCATCGGCGAGGACGAGCGTTTGGAGCGTATCGTCTACGGACGATTTCGCGAAGCCGATGAGCGAAAGCGCTTTTTTAACGACTACAAAGCGCTGGAGGACCTTTGGGAGATTCTTTCGCCTTCGGCCGAGCTGCGCGACCATATCACGACGTTCAAGCATCTTGCCAAACTCTACATGGCCGTTCGCAACGCGTATTCGACTCAGCTGGGTTTCACGGCAGACCTTGCTCATAAGACGCGCAGACTGATAGAGGAAAGTTCGGAGCACACCGGCCTCGAGCGTTTTAGCAAGAGCGTGACGTTTGATGCGGCGACCTTGAAGAAGCTTCAAGGTGACGATGGCCCCGATGAGGGGAAAGTGTTCAACCTGGTAAGGGGGCTGCAACAGGAAGCCGAGGACGAGCCGGAGCGTGCCGCGGTGTTGCAGTCGCTCAAAGCGCGCGCAGAGCGGATCCTCAACGACATGATGAACGGCTTGAGCAGTGCCCGAGCCGCGATGGACCAGCTTGGCCAGCTAACCGAAGAAAAAGAGGCCGCAGAAATCGCGCAACGAGATAGTGGCCTATCGCCTCGGGCATTCGCCGTCTACTGGGCTCTACGGAATGACACGTCCCTTGTGGCCGTCGGTATCGATCCGATGCACCTGGCCCGGGAAGCGCAGACTCTGCTCGACGCCTATCCGAATGCGGCCGTAAACGCTCAGGACAAGCGCAACCTTCGCACCGGCCTCTACCGGCCGCTGCTTGCGCTGGAACCCTCCGACCTCAAGCGCGTGGTTGAGGCCGCCATCGCCGCGCTCTCGCTCGGTTAGGCCTACGATTCTCCGGCCGTGGTCTTGCGATTTCGTCGGCTTGTCGCGAAAAGACTTGGCGATGGATTCAAATCTCGACGACGTTGTACGCCTGCACCGCCGCGTCCAATATTGGGCCGAGAAGCTCTCGCTTCGCCCGCGTACCGTGCGCGTTGCGCGAATGACAAAGAAGTGGGGCTCCTGCTCGGCGCGTGGAACGGTGACCTTCGCTGCGGAGCTCTCTGACCGCGAGGAGCATCTTCAAGACGTTGTCATCGTGCACGAACTCCTGCACCTGCGCGTCCGTAACCACGGCAGGCTCTTTCGCGCGTTTATGAGCGTTCATGTCCCGCATTGGCGCAGAATTACTGACCAACTGGCGAGAGGCGTCGAGCAACGGTGAGCTACGGTTGTTGATCACCGGCTGTGCCGGAACGCTGTGGAGCGTCGCGCACCGTTGGTCTTCCGGTACGCGCCCGGACGCTTACGGAGCGACGGATAGCGTTGGGCGCACCGAGGCGGGTTCTAGGGCATGTTGTAGTTCAACTGCTCCATGAGCATTCGCTCGCTGCGCACCGAATAGAGCACCTGCAAGAGCAGCGCACGCAGTAGGCGCTCCGGCGGAATCGACGGCCGCCCGAAGGTCGAGTAGATTTT
>JAABUZ0100001456.1_pt1 | contig 45185 bp, 46 predicted proteins | sample 5562091 | NCBI WGS metagenome assembly JAABUZ01 (sample SAMN12813069, study PRJNA571459) | rock metagenome | isolation source: Antarctica rocks | place: Antarctica: Victoria Land, Linnaeus Terrace sud | collected 2015-12-21
TCCGCCTGCGACCGTCGGCCGAGGTGTTCGTCTACGAGTGAGCCAGCCGGGCCAGCGCCTCCTTCTCGATGAGACCGGCGAAGCGCTCGCCGCCCGCGAAGGCCGTCGGCGTCGCGGCCACCCCGGCCCGGATGCCCGAGCGGAAGTCCCGGCGCACCCGCTCGGCCACCTCGTCGGAGCGACGGTCGGCCTCGAAGCGATCCACGTCGAGACCCAGCGCCCGGGCACGCGCCCACAGGTGCGGGTCCTCGAGTCGCCCCTGGTCGGCGTAGAGCGCGTCGTGCATCTCCCAGAAGCGCTCCTGGCGTCCCGCCGCCTCCGCCGCGCAGGCCGCCGCCCACGCCCGGGGGTGCTTGGACTTCACCGGGAAGTGCCGGAACGCCCGCCGCAGGGAGAGCTCGCCGAGGCGCTCGTGCAGCACGGCGCAGAACGGGCACTCGAAGTCCGCGTACTCGATCAGGAGCGCTGCGGCCTCCGGGCCGCGGACGTGGTCGTCGGCCGCGAGCGGCGGCGGCGGGGCCGAGCCGAGCCGACTCACGGTACGGGCGGACGGCTCAGGCGGCGAGGCCGTCGAAGATGAGGTTGGCCCCGGGGAGCTCACCCGGCGAGTCCGCCTCGTAGCTCCACTGCACCATCCCGTCGGGGTCGACGATCACGAGGGCACGCTGCGGGAAGCCGCCGGGGTGCAGGACGCCGAAGGCGCGGCACGCGGCGCCCTTGGGCTCCCAGTCGGAGAGCTGCTCGATCGAGACTCCGAGCTTCTCCTTGAACGCCTGCTGGGACCACGTGGCGTCGCACGAGACGCCGTAGAGCGTGGCGCCCTGGGCGGCGAGGTCGTCGAGGACCTCCTCGTAGACGTTGAGCTGGTCGGTGCACACCGGGCTGAACGCGAAGGGATAGAAGACGAGCACGCTCGTGCGGCCCTTCAGGTCCTCCCGGGTGAACGAGGAGCCGTCCTCGCGCGCGAGCGTGAAGTCGGGCGCCGGCGTCCCGGCGGCCACGATGCTCACCGGCGCAGGCCGAGCTCGCGCACGAGGGAGCGGTAGCCCTCGAGGTCCTTGCGACGCAGGTAGTTGAGAAAGCGCCGGCGCCGCCCCACGAGCATGAGCAGGCCGCGACGCGAGTGATGGTCCTTGCCGTGGGCGCGGAGATGACCGGTGAGGTCGTTGATCCGCTGCGTGAGCATCGCGACCTGGACCTCGGCCGAGCCGGTGTCGTTCTCGCCCTTGCCGAACTTCTCGACGAGCTCGCGCTTCTGCTCCTGGGTCAACGTGGTCATGGCGGCGGAACGGTAGCAACGCCCGGAGCTCCGGCGACGGTCCGGGCGTCCTCGACGTCGCAGCGCATCTGGTCCAGGAGGTCCTCGACGCGCTCGAACCGGCGCTCGCCCCGCAGCCGCTTGAGGAACTCCAGGCTCAGCTCGGAGCCGTAGAGGTCACCGTCCCAGTCGAGCAGGTAGGCCTCGATCAGCACGCCGCGGCCGGTGGCGAACGTCGGGCGCACGCCGACGTTGACGGCGGCAAGCACCCCGCCTCGGGTCCGGCCGGCGTAGACGCCGTGGCCCGGGCAGACGAGCTTCGGGTCGGGTACGAGGTTCGCGGTCGGGTACCCGAGGGCGCGCCCGCGCTTGTCGCCGTGCACGACCTCTCCCCGCAGCTGGAAGGGCGCACCGAGGAACCGGGCGGCGCGCTCGAGATCTCCGGCGAGCACCAGCCCGCGGATGTGGCTCGAGGAGACCACTTCCCCCTCGCTCTCGACGAGGGGGACGACGCGCGTCTCGAAGCGCTCGTCGGAGGCCAGGAGGTCGGTGTCGCCGCTCGCGCGATGCCCGAAGCGAAAGTTCTCGCCCACGGAGACATGCGTCGCTCCCAGGCGCTCGACGAGCACACGGTCGACGAAGTGGCGGGCGCCGAGCTCCGCGAACTCGCGGTCGAAGGGGATGACGACGAGCTCCTCGACACCCAGGCTCGCCACCAGGTCGGCCTTGACCTCCAGCGAGGTGAGGAGCTTCGGCGCGGCGGCGGGGGAGACCACGGTGCGAGGGTGCGGCTCGAAGGTCAGGACGGTGTCGTTGCCCCGGATGACCTCGCGGTGGCCGAGGTGCAGCCCGTCGAACTCCCCCACCGCGATCCGCCGCGGGCGGGGCTCGGCGTCGGTGAGCCACGTGAGCTTCACCCGCGGAAGCCTACGGTGGGCTTGAGCGTGCCGTTTCGCGGCTCGGCGATCGCGATCAGTCCCTCCTCGTCGGTCAGGCGAACCGGTCCGCTCGCCTCGCCCGGCACGGCCGCCCCGTGACTCGCCCGCCGGGCGTCCTCGCCGGCCAGGGCCCGCTGGGGCAGGAAGTCGAGCGCGTCGAGGAGCGGGACCACCCGATCGGGGTCCGCGTCGCGCACGTCGAAGGGGCCGATGCGCGTGCGGCGGAGCTCCTCGCAGTAGGCGTCGCCGAGGTCGGCGACGAGGGAGCGCACGTAGGTCCCCGCGGAGCACTCGACGCTGAACGCGCGCCTCTCGCCCTCCCGCCAGCGCTCCCCGAAGGCGTGCACCTCGACCTCGCGCTCGGCCAGCTCGACCGCTTCACCCCGGCGCGCGAGGGCGTAGGCGCGCCGCCCGCCGACCTTGAGGGCCGAGTAGGCGGGTGGGCGCTGGCGGACGCGGCCGATCGGGAGTACGAGGTCGCCGCTCGGGACCTCCCCGGTCTCCACGATCTCCCCGTCGCGGTCTCCCGTGGAGGAGACCGCCCCGAACCGGGCCACGGTCTCGTAGGCCTTGGGCAGCGCCATGAGGAAGCGCTGAACGCGCGTCCCCCGTCCCACGAGGACGAGCAGCAGGCCGGTGGCGAAGGGGTCCAGCGTGCCGGCGTGGCCTACCTTCGTGCCTCTGGGGCGAGTTCGCCGCACGCGTGCGACGACGTCGTGGGACGTGACGCCGGCCTCCTTGTCCCAGAGGATCACGCCGTCCAACAGACCGCTCCGCCGCCTCCCGGGGCGCCTACAGCTGCGCGGCGAGCGCGCCGCGCAGGAACTCGACGAGCTCCTCCCACGGGAGCTCGGTCGAGAAGCCGGCCGCCTGCCGGTGCCCGCCGCCGCCCTGAGCACGAGCGATCCGGGAGACGTCGACCCGGTCGTCGCTCGAGCGCAGGGAGACCTTGCGCTTGCCCGCCCGCTCGCCGAGCCGGTCGCGCACCACCGCCGCCACCGCGGTGCCCTGCACGGAGCGCAGGTGATCGATCACTCCCTCGGAGTAGTTCTCCTCGGCGCCGCTCTGCGCGAAGTCCTCGGCGCTCAGACGCGCGAGCGTGAGCCGCCCGTCGTCGTAGCGCTCGACCCGGGAGAGGCCGCGCGCGAGCAGCGCGAGCTTGCCGAAGGGGATCCCCTCGTAGAGCCGGCGGTAGATCCCGTGCACGTCCACTCCGGCTCCGATGAGCTCCGCGGCCATGACGTGCGCCCGGGTGCCGGTGTTCTCGTACATGAACTTGCCCGTGTCGGTCACGAGCCCGATGTAGAGCGCCTCGGCGATGGCGACCGTCGGGCGCACCCCCAGATCCCGCATGAGGTCCCACACGACCTCCGCCGTGCAGGAGGCCTCGGGCACCACGTGGTCGACCGTTCCGAAGTGCGTGTTGTCGTGATGGTGGTCGATGTTGAGGATGCGGGCGCCATCGGCCTTGAGGATGTCGGCGGGGTTGCGGTCGATGTTCCCGCAGTCCAGGAAGACGATCGTTCGCTCCGCGACATCCTCGGGGATGATCGAGACGAGGCCGTCGAGCGAGAAGAAGCGGTACTCGTAGGGCAGCGGGAACTCGTCCGCGGCCATGAACATGACCGAGTCCTTGCCCAGGCCGGTGAGGATCTCCTGCGTGGCCACGAGCGAGCCGAGCGCGTCGCCGTCGGGGTTCTCGTGCGTGACGAGCACGAGCTTGTGCGCGTCGCGCAGCTCCTCGAGGACGCGCTCCCGGGTCGAGGTCACCGTGCCGAGGCTCAACGGTCCTCCGGCTCCGGCTCCGGAGCCTCGGAGTCGAGGAGCTCGGATATCCGCATGCCGCGATCGATCGTCTCGTCGTACTCGAAGGCGAGCGTCGGGGTGTGCTTGATGCGCAGCTCCCCCGCCACCCTGCGCTGGAGGTAGCCGTGGGCCGAGCGGAGGCCCGCCAGGGTGGCCTCGCGCTCCTCCTCGTCGCCGAGCACGCTCACGAACACGCGGGCGTGGCGCAGGTCGGGCGATGTCTTGACGGCGGTGAGGGTCACGAATCCGATGCGAGGGTCCTTGAGGTCCTGGGCGAGCGCGTCGCTGAGCACCGCCCGGACGGCCTCGTCGACGCGGCGTATGCGACCCGAGCTCATCCTAGCCCTCGGCGCGCCCGTCCTCCGCCGGATCGACACGGTGTCACCCACAGCACCCTCATGCGCCGAGGTCCTCGAGTGAGGAGAGGAGCCGCTCGACCCGGACGCCATCGGGATGGCGGTCGATCAGGAAGCGCTCGACCCGGTCGACCGCGGCGCTGAGCGCGGGCAGCGAGCCCCCGGTGAGCGCCGCGCTCAGCGTCGCGCGCTGCCAGAGATCCTGATGGTCGATCTCGGCCACCGCGGCGCCGAGGCGGCCGTGCAGCTGGGCCTTGAGCGAGGAGATCTCCTTGCGCTTGGCCTTGAGGCTGCCCGCCTCCGGGAAGTGCAGGTGGATCACGAGGACGGCGACGAAGCCGGTGGCGCTCATGGCGCGCCGCGATCAGGCCAGCGCGCGCTCGACCTTGCGCGTCTCGTAGGCCTCGAGCACGTCGCCCTCCTTCACGTCGGCGAAGTCGCGGAGGACGATCCCGCACTCGAAGCCCGCCGTGACCTCGCGCACGTCGTCGTTGAAGCGGCGCAGAGAGGCGATCTCGCCGGTGTGGACCACCGTGCCGTCGCGCACGAGGCGCACCTTGGCGCCCCGGGTGATCCGCCCTTCGGTGACGTAGGAGCCGGCGATCGTGCCCACGCGCGAGGCGCGGAAGGTCTGGCGGATCTCGACCTGGCCGACGATGTCCTCGACCTCCTCGGGCTCGAGCATGCCCTGGATGGCCAGACGCAGCTCGTCCATCGCGCGGTAGATGACCGCGTAGGAGCGGATCTCGACGGCCTCGCGGTCGGCCACCGCGCGGGCGTCGCCCACCGGACGGACGTTGAAGGCGAGGACCACCGCGTCGGAGGCCGCGGCGAGCATCACGTCGGACTCGTTGACGCCACCCACCCCGCGGTGGATGACGTTGACCGACACCTCGTCCTGGGGCAGCTTGGCGATCTCGTCCTCGATCGCCTCGAGCGAGCCGGCCACGTCGGCCTTGAGCACGAGGTTCAGCTCCTGCAGGCCCGCGGCGAAGATCTGCTCGAGGGAGATCTTGCGACCGCTCTGGCGAGCGATCCGCTCGGTCTTCAGGCGATTGGCCTTCTCTCCGGCGAGCTGGCGTGCCTTGCGGTCGTTCTCGACCACGCGAACGGTCTCGCCCGCCTCGGGAACGGAGTCGAACCCGAGGATCTCGACCGGCTCGCCGGGCTCGGCCTGCTTGACGCGGTTCCCGAGGAAGTCGTTCATTGCTCGCACGCGGCCCCAGTGGGCGCCGGCCACGAGCGCGTCGCCGATCCCGAGGCGCCCACGCTGGATGAGCACGGTGACCACCGCGCCGCGGCCCGGATCGAGCTTCGACTCGATCACGGTGCCCGAGGCGTCGGTGTCGGGATTGGCCCGGAGCTCCTCCACCTCGGCCATGACCAGGATCGTCTCCAGCAGGTCGTCGAGCCCCTGCTTGGTCTTGGCCGAGACGTCGACGAACTCCGTGTCGCCGCCCCACTGCACGGGCTGCAGGCCGCGGGTACTCATCTCCGTGCGCACGCGGTCGGGCTGGGCACCCTCCTTGTCCACCTTGTTGATGGCCACGAGCATCGGCACGTCGGCGGCCTTGGCGTGGTCGATCGCCTCCTGGGTCTGGGGCATCACCCCGTCGTCGGCGGCGACGACGATCACCGCGATGTCGGCGACCTTGCCGCCGCGGGCGCGCATGGCGGTGAACGCCTGATGGCCCGGCGTGTCGAGGAAGGTGACCGTCTTGTCGTTGTGGTGGACCTGGTAGGCGCCGATGTGCTGGGTGATGCCGCCCGCCTCGCCGGCGGCCACCTCCGTCGAGCGCACCGCGTCGAGCAGCGAGGTCTTGCCGTGATCGACGTGGCCCATGATCGTGACCACGGGCGGGCGCTCGACCAGGTCGCCCTCCGCGTCGATGAACTCGGGCGCCGCGTCGACGTCGTCGGCAGCGTGCACGATCTCGATCGGCTTCTCGAACTCGTCGGCGAGGAGCTGGATCGCGTCGTCGGACAGCGTCTGGGTGAGCGTCGCCATCTCGCCGAGCTGCATCATCTTCTTGATGATCTCGGGCACCGCGACGCCCGTGTACTCGGCGACGTCCTTGACCGTCGAGCCGGAGTTGATGCGGATGATGGTGGGAGCGAGGACCGCCTCGTTGTCGACGGGCGTGGGCTCCTCGTAGGTGCCGCGACGACGCCTCCCGCGGCGCTGGCGTCGGGGAGGCTGGTTGGGCGGCGGACCGCCGCCCGGGGCGCGGCGCGAGGCCTGGGAGTCGATGATCACGCGTCGGCGCGAGCCGGCGCCCGCTGCGGGCGCTCGCTCGCCCTGCAGGGAGTCGCGCGTGGGGCGCTGCTTGGGACCGCCGTCCGCGGCGGTGCTTCCGTTTGCGGGCGCCGGGGATGCGCCCGGGGCGGCGCCAGCGGCCGGCGCGGCCCCGGCCGGCGCCGGCTTGGCCGCCGGCTTGCGCGACGGCGGCACGGGATCCGGGGTCGGGGAGCGCTTGGGCGTCGCGGGAGTGCCGTTGCCGCCGAGGATGCGCCGGGCCTCGCGCTCGTCGACCGCGGAGGCGGCGGCCTTGACCGAGAGCCCGGCCTGCTGCAGCTTCTCGATGACCTCCTTGGTGGGGAGGTTCTGCTCCTTGGCGATCTCGTGCACGCGCTTCTTGGCCATGTCTCCTCGATTCTACTTCGCCGCTCGCGGCGCCACCGGAGCGCGCAGCGCTCGCGCGAGGGCACGGCGCCTGAGCGCCTGCTCGAGGCACGTTGAGCCGGGATGCAGGTAGGCCCCCCGGCCGGGCCGCCGGCGCTCGGGATCGGGCACCGCCACCCCGCCCTCGGCCACATAGCGCTCGAGCGCGTGCTGGGGCGCGAGCGCCCCGCAGCCGACGCAGCGGCGCCGGGGCTCGTGTCCGCGCGCGGGCGCTATGACGCCGCGCCCGCGGCCGGCAGGTCCTCGAGGCGGTCGGAGTCGATCGCCTCGAGCGCCTGGTGCGCGTCGATCCCGCAGTAGCGCGAGCCCGGCAGCGCGGCGTTGGGGCAGCGCCGCCCCTTGCGCGAGATCGCGGCGCAGCGGCCCGAGGTCTCGTCCTCGTCGTAGCCGCTCTCCGCCTCCTCTGCGGCGAACTCGGTCTCGGAGCGGATGTCGATCCGCCAGCCCGTGAGCCGCGCGGCGAGCCGCGCGTTCTGCCCCTCGCGGCCGATGGCCAGCGAGAGCTGGTCGTCGGGCACGATGACCGTGGACTGCTTGCCCGCGTCGTCCACGAGCACCTCGCGTACGCGCGCGGGCGAGAGTGCCTTGGCCACGAACCGAGCCGGCTCCTCGTTGTAGGGGATGATGTCGATCTTCTCCCCCCGCAGCTCGGAGACGACCATCCGCACGCGCGAGCCACGCGGCCCCACGCACGCCCCCACCGGATCCACGCCGTCGGCGTAGGAGACCACGGCGATCTTCGAGCGGTAGCCGGGCTCGCGGGCCACGCCGGTGATCTCCACGAGGCCGTCGGCGATCTCGGGCACCTCGAGCTCGAAGAGCGACTTGATGAGCTCCGGATCGCGCCGGGAGACGATGATGCTCGGGCCCTTGGTCGAGTTCGAGACCTCCTTGATGACCGCCTTGATCCGGCCGCCGTGGTCGTAGCGCTCGCCCTCGACCTGCTCGGACTTGGGCAGGAGCGCCTCGACGCGCTCGCGGAGCTGGACGAGGGTGTAGCGGGAGTCCGACTGCTGGACGATGCCGGTGATGAGCTCGCCCACGCGGTCCTGGTACTCGTCGAACATCATGTCGCGCTCGGCCTCGCGGATGCGCTGGAGGATCACCTGCTTGGCGGTCTGCGCGGCGATGCGGCCGAAGTCGTCGGGCGTCACGTTTCGCTCGTCGATCTGGTCGCGGTAAAGCGCGAACTTCTCGGGATCGATCTCGGGCTCGGTCGGCTCGCGGGCCTCCCCCGTCTCGGGGTCGATCGTCGTGCCCTCGTCGATCGTCTCGACGATGAGCTGGGCCTCGAGGCGCTCGGGGATAAGCAGCTCGTAGACGAGGAAGTCGCCCGTCTCGCGGTCCATCTCGACGCGGGCGTACTTGGCCGAGCCGGGCTGCTTCTTGTAGGCGGAGAGCAGCGCGTCCTCGAGGGCGATCATCAGCTTCTCGAAGGAGATGTTCTTCTCCTTGGCGAGAGCGCGGGTGGCTTCGAGGATCTCCTTGGACATGGCTTACTCCGCGGGGACGAGGTTGGAGCGGTCGATCTCCCCGTAGGGGATGGAGAGCACGCCGCCGTCGGCGGCGAGGGTCACCTCCGCGTCGGTGGCGCCGACGAGCTCGCCGGTGACGCTCTTACGAGGAGCGCGCGGGTCACGGGTGCGCACGCGCGCCCGGCGGCCGAGGAAGCGGCGGAAGTGCTCGGGCTTGGTCAGCGGACGGTCGCGCCCGGGCGAGGAGACCTCGAGGGCGTAGCGCTCGCGGACGCCCGGCAGGGCATGGGTCACGCGCTCGCAGAGGGCGAGGGTGACCCCGTCGGGGTGATCGATGAACAGCCGGACGGTCGAGCCGCCGACGAGCTCGGCGAGCAGTATCTCGACCTCGGGCTCGAGGGGCGCGAGCTCGCGCTCGATCTCGGCTTGCAGCGTGCTCATCAACTCACCTCGTTCCATAAAAAAAGCGGGCGAGCGCCCACTTTCGACCGACGGATCGCCGGGCGTGCCCGGCGCGAAAGCTGTCGGCCGAGAATAGCACCGGGACGCTCTGGCCAGCACTGCCTCAGGCCGCCTTCCTGCCCCGGTTGAGGAGGACTTTCGGGTCCCACGCGGCCTTGATCCGGTGCTGGAGGGCGAGGCTCGAGACGCCGAGCTGAGAGGCGTTGACTTCGCCACTCCGTGCTCGCCGACAGCGAGGCGGGCAGGGTCTGGGATCATCGCGCTCCCCGGTGAGCGACGCGCGTACCACGGTGGCCGACTACATCGCCTCGCTCGAGGGCGAGACGCGCACGGTCGCCTTCGCCGAGTGGGGGATCACGCTCGACGCGGCGGGCTGGCCGCTGCACGTCGGCGTGGCGATCCGCGACGGCTTCCTGCGCGCCCAGGCCGCCGTGGTGGCACCCGGAAGGCTCGAGGAGCACGACCTGCTGTGGTGGAACCGCACGGTCCCCCTCATCCGCTTCTCCCACTCGCGCGCGGGTGAGGTGTGGATCCAGGGCGAGCTTCCGCTGAGCGCGGTGAGCGCCGGGGAGCTCGACCGCTTCCTCGGCCTTCTCGTGCTCGCCGCCACCCAGGCGCGCGAGCACGCCGAGGGGCCGTAGGCCGCGGGGGGTAGCCCGGCGGCCGCCGGGCTACCCCCCCGCGGCACGGGCGCGGTCGCGGTAGATGCGGTAGTCGCGCCGCTCGGGGCGCAGGCAGGAGGCCAGCACGAGGGGGTGGCGCGCCTCCTGGTGGCGGCCGAGCAGCTGCAGGCAGCGCCCGAGGCAGAAGAGCGCGAAGTCGTTCGTCGGGGCCCGGTCGACCACGGCGGCGAACTCCTCCGCGGCCTGGGCGTAGTGCCCGGCGCGGAAGAGCGCGCGACCGAGCGCCTCGCGGATCGAGGCCTTGTCGGGATCGAGGTCGCGGGCGTGGGAGAGCGGCACCGTGGCCTGGTGCCAGTCCCCCGCCTCGAGCAGCGCCGTGCCCCGCTGGAAGAGCTCGTAGACCCCTTCGGACATGTGCCTCTCTAGTGTACGGCGCGCTCGCGCCGGACCGGACGGCGGGGAGGGCGCGGCGGCAGCGCCCACCACGCTCGCAGCCGTCCGCTCGCTCCGAGGCCGCGGGCGAGCTCTTCGCGCAGCGCCCGCCGCTGTGCCGGGGACGGCGGCGCGTCGCCGTAGCCGTAGCGCGCGGTGCGCACCGCCCGGACGTAGGCCGCGGCGTCGGGTGCCTGCCCGAGGCGCCGCTCGATCTCCTGGAGCGTGGTCGCCGGCGCGGGGGAGCGGCCCGTGCGCCGCAGCGCGCGTTCGAGCTCGAAGACCGCGAGCTGGGCGCGGTCGCCGCGCGCACGGCGCCGTCGCCCGGCGAGGAGGAGGGTGATGGGGAGCAGAGCGGCCAGGAGCACGAGCCCGGCCGCCCCGAGCTCCGGCCTCAGGCCGCGCGCGGCGGCGTGCCGCGGCGGCGCCGGAGCGGCAGGGGCGCCGCTCAGGGGGTCGGCGAGCCGGCGCCGGGCCGCGCCTGCGCCTCCTCCGCGCATACCGGGCAGCGGCCCGATGCTCGCATGGGCGCGCAGAGCGGGGGCCACGGCGGGCGTGGGATCGAAGGTCACCCACCCCGTGTGGGGGAACCACGCCTCGACCCAGGAGTGGGCGTCGTAGTCCCGGACCACGCGCTCGCCGCGCCCAGCGTCCGGCGTCCCGGGCGCGAAGCCCGCCGCCACCCGCGCGGGCACGCCGCCCATGCGCAGGAGCAGCGCCATCGTCCCCGAGAACTGCTGGCAGTAGCCGCGGCGGTCGCGGAAGAGAAAGCTCTCGAGCGGAAGGGGGCGCCGGGGCGGCGTCTCGGAGTAGACGAACCCGTGCTCGAGGTGGCGCTGCACGCGCCGAACGAAGTCATAGGCCGTGGCCGACCGGGCGGCCAGGCGGCGAGCGAGCGCGTAGGCCCGCGCGTAGGGCGAGCGCAGCACGGGACTCGGGCGGGCGCCTGCGAGCCCGAAGGGAGGGAGCTCGACGGACGCCGGCCCCGGGCGCAGGGCCCCGCCCGGCCCGCGCCGCGGCACGGCGAGGACGCGGTAGCTCGCCGTCCACGCCGGGTACTCGGCACCCGCGGCCGCGAGCTGCGCCGCCCGGGGGCGCGGCACGTAGACGTCGACCGCGTAGGAGTCGCCCGGTAGCAGCTCCTGGGCCGAGCGCCACGTTCCCGGGCTCGGGCCGGGGAGCAGGGGGTGCGGCGCGCGGCGCACGGCCAGAGTCGCCCCCGCGCCGACCACGTCCCGGGTGCGCAGGCCGCGCACGATCACCTCCAGGCTCTGGCGCCAGCGCGGCGCGCTCGTCGCGGTCCATCCGCGGGAGCGCTCCTCCTCGACCCCGGCCGGGCCGTGCACCGGGCGCGCCGACCAGCGCAGGCCGTCGAAGACGTCGAGGTTCTCCGCCTTGAGATAGACCGGACCGGCCGAGCGCACTCGCAGCACCTCGCGCCCGTCGCGCGGCCAGTCGATAGGCCCGTAGGAGTGCTCCCAGTCGAATCTCTCACCGGGCACTGGCCCGAGGGAGCGCGCGAGTCCCTCGTAGGCGATCCAGGGCCGGTGCGCGCCCAGCGCGGAGGCGGCGAGCGCGCCGCCCAGTCCGGCGAGGGCCAGGAGCGCGAGCGCCGCGGGGGCCTGGGGGCGGCGCAGCCGCTCGAGCCAGAGCACGCCGGCCAGGAGCGCGAAGAGCACGATCCCCTCCCCCATCTCAGCGCCGGGGCGCAGGATCACCGCCGGCACGGTGATGAGCGCGATCAGGGGGACCACCGCCGCCGCGCGCCGGCCGAGGGCCGAGGCGCGCGGACCGAGGCCGAGCAGCGCGCCGCCGGTGAGCAGCAGCGCGCCACCGAGCAGGATCATCCGTCGCACCCACGCGTCGACGCCGTCGTAGGGAGACGTCGCGTCGGGTAGGCCGCCGAGGCCCTCGCCCATCCCCGCCGCGAGCCCATCCCACCGCGCGGGGAGGAGGAGCCGGCGGGGCACCCCGGCCGCGCGCAGGTCGAGCGCGACGAGCACGAGGACGACGCCCGCGCCCACCACCCAGCGACAGCGCGGGCCGAAGCGCCGGCTCGCGCGCACGCCAACGGCCGCGAGCACGGATCCGGCCGCGGCGAGGACCATCGGGCCGCGCGCGGCGGGCGCGACCAGGCCGGCCCAGCGCTCGGCGCCCAGCAGGCCGAGCGCGCCCAGGGGCAGTGCGCGCAGCGCGAGCGCGCGGCGCCCGCTCACGCCGGTACCGCCGTGGGGCGGGGTCGCGTGATGCGGACGCCGGTGCAGCCGGCGACGGTGAAGGCGGCCGTCCGTCCCCGCGCCGCGCCCGGCAGCACGATGATCCGCTCCCCGCGCGAGGACCCCGCGAGCGCCGCCGGCCAGGAGCAGAGCTCGCGCGCGGCGACGTAGAGGACGGGACCGCGGCGTGGAGCGGAGAGCCGCGGCGCCGCCGGGGCGGCGCCCGCCTCGACGAGCGCCAGGCGCGCGTGGGCGCCCGGCCAGGCGCGCAGGTCGCGCTCGACCGCCAGGGCCCGGCGCTGGCCGGGCAGCAGGAGCGAGCAGCCGCCGCGGCGCGCGAGCACGAGGCACAGGGACGCGGCGGCGCGCACGGCGGCGTCGAGATCCTCCTCCCGGGCCGGCGCGCGGGCGTCGAGCACCACAAGCGGACGGGTGTCCTCCTCCGGGGGAACCCGCCGCTCGACGAGTCCGGCGCCGCGCGCCAGCGCCGGCCAGTGGATCCGGGCCGCGGGCGCGCCCTCCCGGTAGGGCCGCAGCCCGTCGACCTCGCCGGCCGCCTCGACGGAGAGTGGGAGGGGCGCCGCGCCGACGGCGCCTCCGGCGGCGAGAAGGGCGCCTCGCACGGGGCTCGTGCGCGGCAGGACCAGCAGCTCGCTCTCCTCGCCGGGTGAGCTCACGCGGCGGCGCACGAGGCCGAGCGGGTCGCTCAGCACGAGCACGGGAGGCGCGAGCGCGTGGCGCCCGCGGCGCGGCGGGCTCACCTCCGCGCGCACACGCGCCACCCCCCGGCGCGGCGCCCGGATCGGCCGTATGGCGGGCAACAGCGCGTCCTCGACGGCCAGCGCGGGTGACGCCAGCCGACCGCGGCGGACCTCGTAGACCACCGCGAGCGGCTCGCCCTCCTCGAGGTGGCGAGCGCCCAGTCGGCGTGCCACCCGGGTGCGCCGGGCGGCGAGCGCCACCCACGCCGGGGCGCCGAGGCCGAGGGCGGCGAGCGCCACGCCCGGCACGTAGAGCGAGTCGGCGGCGAAGAGCCCGGCGGCGAGCACGAGCTCGAGCCCCAGCGCCGCGATGCCGATCGCCGCGCGCACGGTACCTAGCGCGCCGGGACGGCGGCGAGCGCGTCGGCCACCACGTCCCCGGCGGAGGCCTCCACCACCTCGGGAGCGAGGACGAGCCTATGGGAGAGCACGGCCGAGGCCAGCGCCTGGACGTCGTCGGGCAGCGCGTGGTCGCGTCCGTGGAGGGCGGCGCGGGCCTTGGCCGCGCGCAGGAGGAGCAGTCCGGCGCGCGGGCTGGCGCCGAGCTCGGTGCGCGGGTCCTCCCGCGTGCGGCGCACGAGCGCGACGACGTAGAGCCGCAGAGGCGCGGCGGCGCGCACGCGTGCGGCCGCGTCCTGGGCGAGGACGAGCTCGGAGGCGGTGGCGACGGGCTCGAGGGCGAGGACGCGGTCTCCCCCGGCGTGATCGGCGAGCATGCCGGCCTCGTCCTCGGCGCTCGGGTATCCGAGTGAGATCCGGATCATGAACCGGTCCACCTGGGCCTCGGGAAGCGCGTAGGTGCCCTCGTACTCCACCGGGTTCTGGGTGGCGAGGACGAGGAAGGGGCGGGCCAGCTCGTGGGTGTGGACGTCGACGGTGACCCGGCGCTCCTGCATACACTCGAGCAGCCCGGACTGGGTCTTCGGCGAGGCGCGGTTGATCTCGTCGACGAGCACCACGTTGGCGAACACCGGCCCGGGACGGAACTCGAAGCGGTCCTCGCGCTGGTTGAAGACGTTGACCCCGACCACGTCCGCGGGCAGCAGGTCGGCGGTGCACTGCACGCGCGCGAACTGGCAGTCGATCGAGCGGGCGAGGGCGCGGGCGAGCGCGGTCTTGCCCACCCCGGGGTGGTCCTCGACGAGGACGTGGCCCTCGGCGAGCAGGGCGACGAGCACGTGCTCGAGCGTCTCGGCGCGCACCTGGACGGCCCGGGCGACGTTCGCGGCCACTCGCCGCGCGACGTCGGCCGCCGCCTCACGCTCGTGCGGCTCGACCCGTCCCAGCTCGTCCAGGGGCTCCATCGCGCCCTTCGTTCGCGCCCGGGACGCCGTCTCCCTCGCCGCTCCCCGCCATCCGGAGTCGTGCCACCTCGGCGAGGACGGCTCGCGCCACGCCGGCCTTGCTCGTGCGCGGCACCGCCCGCTCGCCGCCGTCGGCGGCGAGGATCGTGACCTCGTTCTCGGGGGCGTCGAAGCCGATGCGTGCGTCGGAGACGTCGTTGACGACGACGAGGTCAAGGCCCTTGCGGGCGAGCTTCTCGCGCCCGTGCTCGAGCGCCCGCGGACCGTGCTCTGCCGCGAAGCCCACCAGGGTCTGCCCGGGGCGCCGGCTCCCGGCGAGCTCGCAGAGGACGTCGACGGTGGGCTCGAGCTCGAGCGCGGGCGGGGGCCCGGCGTCCTTCTTGATCTTCTCGAGCACCGGCGCGGCGGGCCGGAAGTCGGCGACGGCCGCGGCCATGAGAAGGACGTCGCAGCCGCCGAAGAGCTCGAGGCAGGCGGCGTGGAGCTCGGCGGCTGTGCCCACGTCGCGATAGGCGATGCCCGGCGTGCGCTCCAGGGCGACGTTGGCGGCGACCACGGTGACCTCGGCGCCGGCCGCGGCGGCGGCGTCGGCCAGGGCCCAGCCCATGCGTCCCGACGAGCGGTTGCCCACGAAGCGCACCGCGTCGATCGGCTCGCGCGTGCCTCCGGCGCTGAGAAGCACGCGCAGCCCGTCGAGGGGGGCCCCGGAGCTCGGGAGGCCAAGCGTTGCCTCCACCGCCGCGAGCAGCTCGGCGGGCTCGACCAGGCGCCCGGGGCCGTGCTCCCCGCGCGAGGCGAGCTCCCCGACGCCCGGCTCGATCACGGTCACCCCCCGGCCGCGCAGGGTCTCGACGTTCGCGCGCGTGGCCGGGTGGGCCCACATGTGGGTGTTCATGGCCGGGGCGACGATCACCGGGCATCTCGCAGCGAGCGCGGCGGTGCTCAGGAGGTTGTCGGCCAGGCCCGTCGCGAGCTTGGCCAACGTGTTGGCCGAGGCCGGAGCGATCAGGTAGGCGTCGGCGTTCTCGACCACGGCGAGGTGGCTGATCGGCTCGTGCGCGGGCGGCGTCTGGTCGGGAAAGGCGCCGCGAGCCGGGTCAGGCTCCCACTCCGAGCCGAGCACCGGAGCGCCGCTCAGCGCCGCGAACGAGGGACGCCCGACGAAGCGCTCGCCGGCCTCGGTCTGGACCACGCGCACGGCGTGGCCGGCCCGCGTGGCCAGGCGCACGAGCTCGAGCGCCTTGTAGGCGGCGATTCCCCCGCTCACGCCCACGAGCAGCCGCGCCATGAGCCCGGCTCCCTACCGCTCTAGCGGTAGTGGTACTTCACCTTGCCCCCCGCGACCTCCTCGAGGGCGATCGTGAGGTAGTTCTTCGAGCCGCTCTCGACCATCGGCGGCGGGAACTCGTCGAAGGTTCCCTCACCGAGGTTGTGGTAGTAGGAGTTGATCTGCCGCGCGCGCTTGGCGGCCACGAGCACGCTCGCGTAGTTCGAGTCGACGTGCTCGAGGAGGCGGTCGATGCGGGGGGAGATCACGAGGGAGGGGCCTTTCGAAAGCGGGGTGTGACCCAGAGTCTAGTCGCCCCCGAGCGCTCCTTCGACGATCGTCGCGAGCCGGTCGGTGGCCTCCTCCAGGCGGTCGTTGACCACCACGTGGCCGAACTCGGACTGGGCGGCGAGCTCGCGCTGGGCCGTGCGGAGCCGGGCCTCGATCTGCTCGGCGTCGTCCGTGCCGCGGCCGACGAGTCGCGCGCGCAGCGCGTCGAGCGACGGCGGGGCGATGAACACCTGCACCGCCTCGGGTGCCGCGTCGCGCATCTGGCGCGCGCCCTGCACCTCGATCTCCAGGACCACCGGCACGCCGTCGGAGAGATGGCGCTCGAGCTCCGGGCGCAGCGTTCCGTAGCGCCGGCCGGAGTACTCGGCGTGCTCGACGAAGTCTCCCGCGCGCACGCGGTTCTCGAACTCGGCGTCGCTCAGGAAGTGGTAGTCGAAGCCGTCCTCCTCCCCGGGTCGAGGCTCCCGCGTGGTCGCGGAGACCGACAGCGCGAGCGTCGGCACGCGCCCCCGGAGGCCCCGGATGAGCGTGCCCTTGCCGACGCCGGAGGGGCCGGTGATGACGAAGACCTTGGCCACGCGCGGGCGACGGGGCGGTGCTAGCGGCGCAGCAGGGCGACCAGCTCGGAGCGCTGGCGCTCCGAGAGCCCGCCGATCGTCTTGCTCGGCGAGATGCGGCACGTGGTGAGGATCTTGTTGACCTTCACGCGGCCGTACTTGGGCACGGCGAGGAGCATGTCGAAGACCTTCGCCGTCTCGGTCCATTCGGGGGGATCGAGCAGCAGCGTGTGGATCGAGGCCCGGCCGGCCTTGAGGTCGCGCTTGAGCTGGGCCCGTCGGGTGCGGATATCGTTGGCGCGGGTGAGCGCGTCCATGCGCTGGACCAGCGAGCGCTCGGGAGCGGCGGAGGCCTTGGGCGCGGACGGGCTCAGCGGCGGCATCGGGCGAGTCTACATAGATCGGTCGGGCCAACAACCGGCGGGCGGGCAAATTTGCCTCACCCTCGAGTCGAGGCTTAGGCATGTCGAGGTAAGCTCAGCCAAACTCCCGTGTTTACAGCGCTTTTGGCGCTCCGAAATGGCAGCTAGGGGCGCATTTGCGCCATATTCTGCGTGCTGCTCTGGATCTCGTCCAGTTCACGCGCGATCCGGCTCCCGGCGCCCGGGTCCCGGAAGCTCTCCGTGCCCACGGCGACGAGCCGGGCGCCGGCGGAGAGCAGATCGGCGGCGTGAGCACCGCTCTGGACCCCGCCCATCGCCACGATCGGGATCTCCACGCGAGCGGCGACCGCGTCGAGGAGCGCGAGCGCCGTCGCCCGCATCGCCGGCCCGGAGACCCCGCCGGTGCGGCCCCCGAGCCAGGGCTCTCCGGTACGGGGATGGCGCGCCGTGCCGCGCAGGGTGTTCAGCAGCGAGACGGCATCGGCGCCCTCCGCCTCCGCGGCGGCGGCCACGGCCGCGGGGTCGCTCGCGTTGGGGGTGAGCTTCACGACGATCGGCTTGACGCTCAGCGGGCGCACCCGCCGCAGGAGCGCGGCGATCTCGTGCGGGTCGGCGCCCATCACGAGGCCCGTTTCCACGTTCGGACAGGAGACGTTCAGCTCCAGCGCGGAGACCTCCGGCCGGGCGTCGAAGGCGACGACGAGCTCGGCGACCTCCTCGGGAGTGAAGCCCATGACGTTGACGACGAGTGGCACGGGCAGCCGGGCGAGCTCCGGCAGATCGTGCTCGAGGTAGCCCGCGAGCCCGCGGTTGGGCAGCCCGATCGAGTTCAGCAGCCCGGCGGGAAGCTCCCACAGCCGGGGCGGTCCGTTGCCCTGGCGAGGCGCGAGCGTGACGGTCTTGGAGACGAAGGCGGAGAACGGGAAGTGCCGGAGCAGCGCGTCGCCGAACGCCCGCCGGGCGGCGATCGCGTCGAAGGTGCCCGACGCGTTGATCACGGGATGGGCGAGCTCGAGGCCGCAGAACTCGGTGGGCACGGAGGCGGGGCTCAGTGCCCGGCTCCGGGCAGCAGGGCGCTCTCGAGCTCGGCGGCGTCGAGCACCGGGCCCTCGACGCACAGCCGGACGTAGCCCGCCCGCGTGGGCACCACGCAGCCGAAGCACGCTCCGTAACCGCAGGCCATGCCCGACTCGAGAGCGAGCTCGGCGGCGAGACCCCGCTCGGCGCAGAGCGCGCGCACGGCCTCGAGCATCCCGGGGGGCCCGCACGCGTACACCGTGGCGGCGGGAGCGGCGTCGAGGTGCTCGGCCAGGAGCTCGGTCACCCGCCCCTCGGTCCCCACGCTCCCGTCATCGGTGGCGATGAGCGCCTGCTCGAGCAGCGCGGCGCCCTCCGCGTGCGCGGCGCCGCGAAAGCCGAGGAGGGTGGTGGCGTCCGAACCGAGCTCGTCCTGCCAGGCGGCGATCGGCGCGATCCCGACCCCGCCGCCGACGAGGACCGGCCGGGTCCCCGGGGCCGGCGCTCCGAAGCCGACCCCGAAGGGGCCGGCGAGCCACAGCTCGTCTCCGCGCCCCAGCTCCGCGAGCCGCCGGGTTCCGGGCCCGACGTCCTCGAGCAGGAAATGGAGCTCGCCACTGGCGCCCGCGCGCAAGAAGGAGAACGCCCGGGGCAGGAACGGTCGCTCGCCCGCTCCCCCACCCCAGCGCTCGACGGCCGCGAGCATGTAGAACTGGGCCGGTCGCGGGCGCGGCCCCGCGGCGTCGCGGCAGCGGAGCACCGCGTAGGCCCCGTATCCATCGCGGGCGAGCACCGGCACGCGCCGCCGCCCGAAGGGCGCGAGCGTGCGGCGCTCGGCCTCGAGCTCCGGCGCCGGGCTCATCCCGCCGGCGCCCCGGCCGGAGTCGCCTCCGCGTGGATCTCCTGGAGGGAGACGACCTTCGGAGCGCCGCTCTGCGCCGCCCGGATCGCGCGCGCCGCGGCGATGCCTCCGGCCATGGTGGTGATGCAGGGGATGCCCCGCGCGACCGCCGCGGCCCGGATCTCATATCCGTCGCTGCGGGCGCCCGTGCCCACCGGCGTGTTGATGACGAGGTCGACGTTGCCGCGCTCGATCCAGTCGACGACGTGGGGCGAGCCCTCGCCGACCTTGTTGAGCGTCTCCACCGGTATGCCCATGCGCGAGATCGAGAGCGCCGTCCCGCGGGTGGCGACGATGCCGAAGCCGAGGTCGTGCAGCTGGATGGCCAGCCCCCCCGCCGCCGCCTTGTCGTGGTCGGTCACGGTGATGAACGCCGTCCCGGCGGTGGGCAGCCGGGCGCCGGCGGCCGCCTGGGCCTTGGCGAAGGCGGTGGGAAAGTCGCGCGCGATTCCCATGACCTCTCCCGTGGAGCGCATCTCGGGGCCGAGGAGCGCGTCGGCGCCCACGAAGCGGTCGAAGGGCAGCACCGCCTCCTTCACGCAGACGTGCCCGTTGCTCGGCTCGGCCGGCAGTCCGAGGTCGGCGATCCGCTCGCCGAGCGCGATCCGGCAGGCGAGCTTGGCCAGCGGCCAGCCGATCGCCTTGGAGACGAACGGCACGGTGCGAGAGGCGCGCGGATTGGCCTCGATGACGAAGAGGCGATCCCGGCGGATGGCGAACTGCACGTTGAGCAGGCCGACAACCCCGAGCGCGCGGGCGATCCCCGTCGTCTGCTCGCGGATGAGGGCGAGCATGTCCGGACCGAGCGAATGAGGAGGCAGCACGCAGGCCGAGTCGCCCGAGTGGATGCCGGCCTCCTCGACGTGCTGCATGATCCCGCCGACCCAGACCTCCTCGCCGTCGCACAGCGCGTCCACGTCGACCTCGATCGAGTCCTCGAGGAAGCGGTCGAGGAAGATCTCGCGCTCGCCGTTGCCCCCCTCCCTCCCGGCGCGCTCCAGGTAGTCGGCCAGGCCGTCCGGCGAGTACACGATCTCCATCGCCCGCCCCCCGAGCACGTAGCTAGGTCGCACGAGGAGCGGGAAGCCGACACCGGGCGCGGCGGCGAGCGCCTCGGCCGGACCGTGCGCGGTCGCGTAGGGCGGCGCCTCGTACCCGAGCTCGGCGAGCAGCGCTCCGAAGCGCCCGCGGTCCTCGGCGAGGTCGATCGCGTCCACCGGCGTGCCGAGCAGGGGGACGCCAGCGGCCTCCAGGCCGGCGGCGAGCTTCAGCGGCGTCTGGCCGCCGAAGGCGACGATGACTCCCTCGGGACGCTCGACCTCGCAGACGCCGAGCACGTCCTCGAGCGTGAGCGGCTCGAAGTAGAGGCGGTCGGAGGTGTCGTAGTCGGTGGAGACGGTCTCGGGGTTGCAGTTGACCATCACCGCGTCTCGACCTGACTCGCGCACGGTCTGGGCGGCGTGGACGCAGCAGTAGTCGAACTCGATCCCCTGACCGATCCGGTTGGGTCCCGAGCCGAGGATCACGACGCTCGCGCGCTCGCCCCGGACGACCTCGTGGGAGGCGCGTCTCTCCCAGCCCGAGTAGTAGTACGGCGTCTCGGCGGCGAACTCCGCCGCGCACGTGTCTACCGCCCGGAAGCTCCGCTCCCCGCGGAACGGCGCCTCCGGGTCGCGCGCGAGCTCGCCCAGCTCGGCGAGGAACCACGGGTCGATGCTCGTGCGGGCGTGGATCTCCTCGGCCTCGATCCCTCGTCGCAGGGCCTCGAGCACGAGGTCGAAGCGGTCGGTGCCGGGCACGGCGAGCGCGTCCAGGAGCGCCGCGTCCTCCGCCGGCGGCCGGGCGGCGGAATCGAGCTCGCGGGAGCGCATCGCCTTGGCGAACGCCTGCCCGAAGGTCCGGCCGATCGCCATGGCCTCCCCCACCGACTTCATGTGGGTGGAGAGGCCGGCGTCCGCGCCGGGGAACTTCTCGAACGCGAAGCGCGGCCACTTGAGGACGACGTAGTCGATCGCGGGCTCGAAGGAGGCGGGCGTCGCGCGGGTGATGTCGTTGGGGATCTCGGGCAGCGTGTACCCGACCGCCAGCCGGGCGGCGATCTTCGCGATGGGAAACCCGGTGGCCTTGGAGGCCAGGGCGCTCGAGCGCGACACGCGGGGGTTCATCTCGATGACGACGATCTCGTCCGTCTCGCGGTTGACCGCGAACTGCACGTTGGAGCCGCCGGTCTCCACCCCCACCGCGCGGATCACCGCGAGGGCCTGGTCCCGCAGCGCCTGGTACTGGCGGTCGCTCAGCGTCTGCTGGGGCGCGACGCACACCGAGTCGCCGGTGTGGACTCCCATCGGGTCCAGGTTCTCGATCGAGCACACGATCACGACGTTGTCGGCGCCGTCGCGCATGACCTCCATCTCGAACTCCCCCCAGCCGAGCACCGACTCGTCGAGCAGGACCTGCCCGATCGGCGAGGCGGCCAGGCCGCCGGCCACCACTCGCTCGAACTCCGCCTCGGTGCGCGCGATGCCTCCGCCCCGGCCCCCGAGCGTGAACGCGGGGCGCACGACGACCGGCAGTCCGATCTCGTCCCGCGCGGCGCGGGCCTCGGCGCCGCTCGTGGCGATCGCGCTGCGCGGCATTCGCAGGCCGACGCCCTCCATCGTCGCGCGGAAGCTCTGGCGGTCCTCGGCGCGGTGGATCGCCTCGTAGCTCGCGCCGATGAGCTCGACGCCGTGCTCGGCGAGCGTGCCCGCCTCGTGGAGCGCCTTGGCCAGGTTGAGCGCGGTCTGGCCGCCGAGGGTCGGCAGGATCGCGTCGGGACGCTCGCGCGCGATGACCTGGGCCACGGGCTCGGGCAGCAGCGGCTCGACGTAGGTGACGCTGGCCACCTCGGGGTCGGTCATGATCGTCGCCGGGTTGGAGTTGACGAGGATCACCTCATAGCCCTCCTCCCGGAGCACGCGGCACGCCTGGGTCCCCGAGTAGTCGAACTCGGCGGCCTGGCCGATGACGATCGGCCCCGAGCCGAGGATCAGGATGCGCCGGATGTCCTCGCGCCTAGGCAATGGCCCGGATCAGGTCGTCGAAGTAGTGCAGCGAGTCGTGCGGGCCGGGGCCCGCCTCGGGGTGGTACTGGAGCGTCCCACCCTGCACGTCGCACAGCACGAGCCCCTCCACGGTGCGGTCGTAGAGGTTCACGTGGGTGAGCTCGGCCGCCCCGAAGTCGGTGTCCCAGCGCACGCGCTCGTCGGTCTCGATGGTCCGCTCCCCACCGGGTCCGAGCACCGCGAAGCCGTGGTTCTGCGCGGTGATCTCGACGCGCCCGCCGACGAGGTCCTTGACCGGATGGTTGGCGCCGCGGTGGCCGAAGGGCAGCTTGTAGGTCTCGAGGCCCACCGCGCGGCACAGGAGCTGGTGACCGAGGCAGATCCCGTAGACCGGCTTGTGCCCGACCAGCTGACGCAGCGTCTCGACCATGTAGCCGAGGGCGGCCGGATCGCCCGGGCCGTTGGCGAGGAAGAACGCGTCGGCGCCCGTCGCGAGCAGATCCTCCGCCGAGGTGGTGCAGGGGTGGAGCTCCACGCACACCCCGCGCAGCCGCAGGTTGTGGACGATGGAGTCCTTGACGCCGGTGTCGAGCACGGCGATCCGCGCGCTCCGCCCGCGGGCCGCGGCGAGCGGCTCAAGCCGCACGGTCTGGGCCGGCGTGACCTCACGCGCCAGGTCGCGGCCGGACATGGGCGGCTCGGCCGCGACGAGCGCGCGCGCGTCCTCGGCGGAGACCTCGGCCGGGAAGACCCCGGCCCGCATCGCTCCCCGGTCGCGGATGTGGCGCACGAGCGCCCGGGTGTCGAGACCGGTGATCGCCGCCACGCCGCAGTCGGCGAGCCAATCGAGCCAGCCGCGCTCGGCGCCCGGAGCGTCCTCGCGGTTGACCGCGGCGCGCATGATCGCCGCCCGGGCGTGGACGCGGTCGGACTCCATCGCCTCTGCGCTCGCCCCGTAGTTGCCGATGTGGGGATAGGTGAAGGTGACGAGCTGCCCAGCGAAGCTGGGATCGGTCAGCGCCTCCTGATAGCCCGACATGGATGTCGTGAAGACGATTTCGCCGAGCGCGGGCCCGGCGGCCCCGCACGCCTCCCCGTCGAAGCGGGCGCCATCCTCGAGCAGGACGTAGGCGCTCACGCGTCTCCCCTCCGCGGTCCGGCTACCCCCGGGTAGCTCCAGGGGTACCCCCGGGTAGCCGCGCGCAGAGACGACCGCGCGGCCGAGCCGCCCGCGGGGCGCCCGCGCTGCCCGCCGCTCGCGAGCCGGGGCGGCTCCGCATGGATGATCACGCCGGTGCTCCGGCGAGCATCCGGGCGCGGAAGGCGAGCGCGCCCGCGGCGAGCGTGAGCACCACACGGCCCTGCAGGGTGCGTCCGTGGAAGCAGCAGTTCTCGGCGCGGCTGGCGTAGCCCTCGGCACCGACCTCCCACTCCGCAGCGAGGTCCACCAGGCAGAGGTCCGCGGGCGCTCCCGGGCGCAGGTCGGGCACGGGCAGCTCGTAGAGCGCCGCCCCCGCGCTCATCCGCTCCACCAGCGTGGCGAGCGGCAGGAGGCCCGGGAGGACTAGCTCGGTGTAGAGCGCGGCGAACGCCGTCTCGAGGCCGGTGGTGCCCATGGGCGCCTCCTCCCACGGCACCTCCTTCTCGTGGCGTGCGTGCGGCGCGTGGTCGGTGGCCACACAGTCGATGGTGCCCCCGCGCAGGCCGTCGATGACCGCCCGGCGGTCGGACTCCGTCCGCAGCGGCGGGTTCATCTTCATCGCGGTGTCGAGCGAACGGACCGCCTCGTGGGTGAGGACGAGATGGTGCGGGCTCGCCTCGCCGCTGCACCGCGTCCCGGCGGCCTTCGCGGCGGCCAGGGCGTCGACCGACTCCCCACACGAGAGGTGCTGGAAGTGCACGCGTCCGTCCTCGTAGCCGGCGAGCGCCGCGTCGCGCGCGACCATCGTCGACTCCGAGAGGGAGGGGATCCCGGCCATGCCGAGCAGCGCGGAGACCTCGCCCTCGTGCATGGCTCCGTCCCCCGACAGGGAGGGGTCTTCCTCGTGGAGCGACAGGACGCCGCCGCACAGGCGCTGGTACTGCAGCGCGCGCCGGAGCATGCCGGCCGAGACCACCGGCCTGCCGTCGTCGCTGAACCCGAGCGCGCCGGCGTCTCGGAGCTCGGCCATCTCCGTGAGCTGGGCGCCCGCGAGCCCGCGCGTCACGGCGGCGAGGAAGCCGACCGGGACGACGGCCTCCCGCCGGGCGGTGTCGCGGAGCGCCCCGAGCACCGAGCGCTCGTCGACGGTCGGCGCGGTGTTGGGCATGGCGATGACCGCGCAGAAGCCGCCGGCCGCGGCGGCGGCGGTGCCGCTCGCGAGGTCCTCCTTGTGCTCCTGGCCCGGCGTGCGCAGGTGCACGTGTGGGTCGACGAAGCCGGGAAGGAGGTGCAGGCCGCGCGCATCGAGCTCCTCGGCGCCGGGCGGGGCCGTGAGCGCGCCGGGGGGCCCGAGCTCGGCGATCCGTCCCTCGCGGACGAGCACGTCGCACGGCTCATCGAGCTCCGCGCGCGGATCGAGGACGTGCGCGCCGCGGAAGAGCAGCTCGGCCGGCGCCCCCTCGCGTGCGCAGAGGCTCGTCACGCGCCGACCGCCGCCGCCGCCGCCGGGGCCTCGGCGGCCGCGGCCACCGGAGCCGCGCCGGCCCCGGTGCTCGCCAGGAGCTCGTAGAGCACCGCCATGCGCACGACCACGCCGGCCTCGACCTGCTGGGTGATGAGCGCCTGGGGAGAGTCGATCGCCTCGGCGGCGAGCTCGACCCCGCGGTTCACCGGGCCGGGGTGCATGAGGACCTGGTGGGAGGCCAGCCGCGCCGGTCCCACCTGGTAGCGGGCGGCGTACTCGCGCAGCGAGGGCACGAAGGCCTCGGACATGCGCTCGTGCTGCAGGCGCAGCACGTAGACCACGTCGGCCTCCCCGAGCCGGTCCAGCGTCGGTGCGACGGAGCATCCCAGCGCCTCGATGCCCCGGGGCATCAGGGTCGGGGGTCCGCTCAGGGTCACCTCGGCGCCCATCCGCCGGAAGGCGAGGATGTTCGAGCGCGCGACGCGCGAGTGGAGCACGTCGCCGACGATCCAGATCCGCTTGCCGTCGAGGTCGCCGATCGCCCGGCGCAGGGTGAAGACGTCGAGCAGGGCCTGCGTGGGGTGCTCGTGCTTTCCGTCGCCGGCGTTGATGACCGCCGCGGGAGTCCAGCGGGCCACGAGGTCCGCCGCCCCCACGTGCGGCGAGCGGATCACGATCGCCGCCGGGTCGTAGGCCGAGAGCGTCTGCACCGTGTCCTTGAGCGACTCGCCCTTGTCCACCGAGGAGCCGGCCGCCTTGACGCTCACCACCTCGGCCGAGAGGCGCTTGGCGGCGAGCTCGAACGAGGAGCTCGTCCGCGTCGAGGCCTCGTAGAACAGGTTGACTACCGTGCGTCCCCGCAGAGCGGGCACCTTCTTGATCTCCCGCCGGGAGACCTCGACGAACGAGGCGGCGCGGTCGAGGATCCGCTCGATGCCGGGCCGGGTCAGGTCCTCGATGGAGAGCAGGTGCTTCACGGGGTCACCTCCAGCGCCACGTCGGCCGAGCGGGTGATCGTGACCTCGTCCTCCCCGTCGATCTCCACCATGTGCACGTTGACCCGCTCGGCGCGCGCGGTCGGGAGGTTCTTGCCCACGTAGTCGGGGCGGATCGGCAGCTCGCGATGGCCGCGATCGGCGAGGACGGCGAGCTGCACGCGGGCGGGGCGCCCGTAGTCGAAGATCGCCTCGATGGCCGCACGCACCGTGCGCCCGGTGAAGAGCACGTCGTCCACGATGACCACGGTGCGCCCGTCGAGGGAGAAGTCGAGGTGGGAGGCGTGTACCACCGGCGCCTCGGGGCGCAGGCCGATGTCGTCGCGATAGAACGCGATGTCGATGTCCCCGAGCGGCAGGTCGTCGCCGTCGAGCAGCTCGGCGACGAGTGTATGGAGCCGCGCGGCGAGCACGGCTCCGCGCCGATGGATGCCGACGAGCGCGAGCGCGTGGCCCGAGCTCTTCTCGACGATCTCGTGCGCGATCCGCACGAGCGTACGGCGGATGTCGTCCCGGTCGAGGACGACCCTCATCGGCTCCACTTCGGGGCTCCTTCCTGGCCTCGCGGGACCGGGTTAAAGGAACGAACGGGCAGGACGGTAGCAGCGGCGGGGGACGGCGCCGCGCTTCGGCGCCGGATGCGTTTCAGGCCGAGATCCGCGCACCGCGCTCGGGACGCACGAGCTCGGGCTCCCCGCGCTCGGGAAGCGGGATCTCGATCGAGTCAAAGTCGTGGGGCACGACCGTCGAGGGGAAGGTGGCGCGCGCCTCCTCGCGAAGCTCGCGCCCGAAGTAGCGCGAGGAGAGATGGGTCAGGGCGAGGAGGCCCACCTCGGCGTCGCGGGCGGCGCGGGCGGCCTGCGTGGCGGTCGAGTGGAGGGTCTTGGCCGCGCGCTCGCGCTCGTCCTCCGCGAACGTCGCCTCGTGGACGAGCACGTCGGCGCCGTGCGCCGCGACGCCGAGCGCCGCGCACGGCGCGGTGTCGCCCGAGAAGACGACCTTGCGACCGGCTCGCTCGGGTCCCATCACCTGCTCCGGCGCGACGCCGTTCACGCTCTCCCCGCGCTGCAGGCGACCGAAGTCGGGACCCGGGCGGACGCCCAGGCGAGCCGCCAGCTCGGGATCGAAGCGCCCGGGGCGGCCGTCCTCCACCAGCGCATACCCGTACGCCACGGCCCGGTGGCGCACGGGAAAGGGAACGAACGCATAGTCCTCGCCGCGCACCGCCTCGCCGGGCTCGAGCTCCCGGAACTCGAGCGGGTAGCCCACGCGTCCGTAGACCCGGCGCATCACGCCGGCCAGCTCGTCCAGTCCGGGCGGCCCGAACACCGTCAAGGGCTGCTCGCGATCGCGCAGGTCGAGCGTCTTCAGCAGTCCGGGCAGCCCGAGCCAGTGATCGGCGTGGAAGTGGGTGATAAAGACGTGCGAGAAGTCCGCCAGGCCCGTGGAGCGCACGAGCTGGCGCTGGGTCCCCTCCCCGCAGTCGAGGAGGATGCTCTCACCGCCCCGCCGAACGAGCATCGCGGGCAGCCCGCGGCGGGCGCTCGGAACCGAGCCGCCCGTCCCGGCGAAGAAGAGGGAGAGCTCCATGCCCGACCCGAGGTTAGAGGAGCGGAAGGAGCGTGAAGGAGACCTTCCCTCCCTCGACCCGCACGATGCCCATGGTGTGCTCGGGCGCCCGGCGGCGCTCGGTCGGGCTGCCGGGATTGAAGATCTGAAAGTCGCCTTCCTCCTGGTGCAGCGGGAGGTGGGAGTGACCGAAGACCACCGCGTCGGCCTCGGGGAAGCGCCGGCGCAGGCGGCCGAGGCGCCCCTGCGCGGGTCCGGCGTCGTGGACCATCGCGATCCGCGCGCTCCCCGCCTCGAGCACCCGAGTCTCGGGAAGCATGGCGCGGAGGTCCGCGTCGTCGACGTTCCCCCGCACGGCGGCCACCTCGCCACAGAGCTCGATCTCGCGCAGGACCGCCAGCGCGGCGATGTCGCCCGCGTGCAGGATGAGGTCGGCCGCGCGCAGGCGCGCGAGGCAGGCCTCGGGGACCCTCCTGTCGCCCTTGGGCATGTGGGTGTCGGAGATGATCGCGAGCTCCACGGCGGGCGCGGACGTTATTCCGGAGCGCCCGAGCGCCGGTAAGCTGAGGAGGTCCGCGCCCGTAGCTCAGTGGATAGAGCGCTCGCCTCCGGAGCGAGAGGTCGCAGGTTCGAATCCTGCCGGGCGCGCTGACCGACGAGAGGACCACCGCCATGAGCTCGATCAGGACACTTCGCTACGTCGCGCTCGTCGAGGCGACGAGCTTCCTGGCCCTGCTCGTCGCCACCTACTTGAAGTACCAGGACCACTCCCCGGGGGGCGTCCAGATCCTCGGTCCCGTTCACGGGCTCCTGTTCCTCGCCTACATCGTGATCGCGCTGAGCGTCCGCCCTCAGGCGGGATGGAGCACCCGGACAACGCTCGGCGTGCTGCTCGGCGCCGTGCTCCCGTTCGGGGGCTATGTCGTCGACCGCTGGCTGGTCAGGAGCGCCCGACCGCGAGCGGCGTGACCAGGCGGCGTCGGGCCGCGGTCCCCTCGGGGCTAGCGGTTCGGGTAGGGGTCCTCCTGGCTGTCGCCGCCACTGACCGTGTTCCACATGCCGTTGCTGCACTTCGGGCACGGGGGAAGGCTCTGGGTGGAGCCCACGCTGAGCTCGTAGCCACAGCTCGTGCAGGTGTAGGTACCGGCAGAAACGTCGCTGCCGGCGGGGACGGGCTCAGCCATGCAACTCCTCCTCGAGGTCGCCTTTCCCCCCGCAGTACCCGTCCGGGACGAAGCTACGCCTGTCCGGTTCGGTCACAATTGCTCCCGTGGTCGAACCTGCGGAAGTCGGATCGGAGTGCCCGGTGGCCTTCGTCCTCGGAGGCGGCGGCGCTCTGGGCGCCCACGAGGTCGGGATGCTCCGCGCGCTGCTGGAGGACGGCGTCTGTCCCGACCTCATCGTCGGCACCTCCGTCGGCGCCGTCAACGGTGCGGTCATCGCGGCCGACCCGAGCCTCGCCCAGGCGGAGCGCCTCGGGGAGATGTGGAGCGCGATCGATCGCGCGGGCGTGTTCGGCGGCTCGGTGCTGAGCCATCTCAACACCTTCGCCCGGACCCGGACCCACTTCCACGGCCACGGTCCGCTGCGGAGGGTGCTCGAGGAGACGGTCGGGGTCGAGCGGATCGAAGACCTGGCGGTGCCCTTCGAGTGCGTGGCGGCGAGCATCGAGCGCGCGTCCGAGCACTGGTTCACCGAGGGACCGCTGATCGAGGCGGTGCTTGCCTCCGCGGCGGTGCCGGGCCTCCTCCCGCCGGTGGAGATCGACGGCGAGCACTTCGTGGACGGGGGCGTGGTCAACTCCATCCCCGTCAGCCGGGCCGTCCGCCTTGGCGCGCAGACCATCTACGTGCTCCAGGTCGGACGCATCGAGCGCGGCCTCGAGCCTCCCCGCTGGCCGTGGGAGGTCGGCCTCATCGCCTTCGAGATCGCGCGGCGCCACCGGTTCACCGGCGACATGGCGGCGCTGCCCGAGGGCGTCGAGGTGCACGTGCTCCCCACGGGAGAGACGAGCCCGCCGCGGTACAACGACCTCTCGCAGCTCCGGTACCGGGACTTCTCGAACATCGGCCCGCGGATCGAGCGGGCCTATGAGGCCTCCAAGCACTACCTCGCCACCGCGTGACCCCGCCGGCGCCCATCCGCCGCCTCGTGCTCGCGCCGCTCTTCGTCGCGCTCGTCGCGTTCCTGATCGGGATCTCCCCCGCGCTCTTCGTGCTCGCCGCGGTGTGGTCGGTGGTGATCCGCCGCCGGGCGCCGCTGCGGCTGCTCGTCCTCGGGCTCACCTACCTCGCCCGCGACGCCCTGGGCACCGTCGCGGGCTTTGGGCTGTGGGTGGGCAGCGGCTTCGGCCTCGCGCTGCGGACGGGGCCGATGCGCCAGCGCCACTACGACCTGATGGGCTGGTTCGTCTCGGGCCTCGTCGCCGCCGCCGAGCGCACCGTGCGCCTGAAGGTGGCGATCGAGGACTCCGAACCGGCCGAGGCCGCCCTGCTCGAGCTCCGGCGCCCGGCGATCGTCCTGAGCCGCCACGCCGGAGTCGGCGACTCCTTCCTGCTCGTCGATCGCCTGCTCGTTCGCTACGGGCGGCGCCCGAGAGTCGTCCTCAAGGCGGCGCTGCAACTCGACCCCTTCATCGACCAGTTCGGCAACCGGGTGCCGAACTGCTTCATCGAGTCCTCCGACGATGACCCCGCGGAGGGCATCGCTCGCCTGGCCGAGGGCCTCGACGGCAGGGACGCCCTACTCCTCTTCCCCGAGGGCGGCAACTTCAGCGCCGAGCGTCATGAGCGGGCTGTCGAGCACCTGGAGGAGGAGGGGCACGAGCGGGATGCGGCTCGCGCGCGCGAGCTCGAGAACCTCCTCCCCCCCCAACCCAGCGGCACGCTCGCCGCCCTCGAAGGCGCTCCCGGCGCCGACGTGGTCTTCATCGCCCACGCGGGACTTCCGCCGGTCTTCTCCTCGCTCGGCGAGCTCTGGGCGGCGGTGCCTCTGAGACGGCCGGTGCGCATGCGGCTCTGGCTCGTGCCGGGGAGCGAGGTGCCCACCACCGAGGAGGAGCGGTGGGAGTGGCTCTTCGGTTGGTGGGAGCGCCTGGACGCCTGGATCGACGCCCCGGCTCAGCCCTCCGGGGACTAGCCGCTGCGGTGGAGCTTGCGCCGGATCTCGTCGCGCACCGGCGGCAGCGTCGCGGAGGCGGGGGCGGAGCCCGCGGACGCGCTGGCGCCCGTCGCGTGCGCTCCGCTGCGCTTCCGCGCGCGGGCGGGCGCAGTCCAGTCGACCCTCGCCGTCCGGGCGCGCAGCAGCGCCGCCCAGGTGGGGACGTCGAGCCGACCCGTGGCCGGTAGCCCGCGAGCGAGCTGGAAGGAGACCACCGCGCGCGTGGTGCGCACGCCGTAGAAGCCGTCCACGGCGCTCGAGATGCCCGCGCCGCGCAGGTGCTCCTGGGCCCACAGCACGAGATCGCCGCGAGCGCCGCGACTCAGCGGCGGCGGCCCGGGCCGCGCGACGAGCGCCGAGGGAGCCGTCAGCTGCTGGCCGACCGCACGCCACGCATAGGGCTGCGCCTCCTGCCAGTCCCACCAGCTAAGGCCCGGCGCGCCGTAGGCGCCGGCCAGGACCCGGAAGCGGCGGATGTCGGCGCTGCGGGGCGAGGAGTAGAGCTGGCCGAGTGGGACGATCCCGCGACCGTAGACGGCGTTCTCGAGGTAGGTGTGGCGGTAGACCTGATCGACGCTCACGCCGATGTCCTTCCAGTACATCTGGGGAGCGTTGAACTGGGCACCACTGGGTCCTAGGAACACCGAGTACGGAAACGCCGGGTGGTAGTCGACGTAGGGAAAGCCGGCGAGCGCGACCGGGTAGCGCGCTCCGACGCGCTGGCGCAGGGCACGCACGTAGCGCTGCGCAGACGCGTAGCGCCCCTCGTACTCGGTCTCGGCGTCGATCACCAGGCAGTCGGCGCCGAGCCTGGCCGCCCGGGCACCGAGGGCGGCCTCGGTCTGGGGATAGGTGCCGTAGACGTACTGCCAGGCACAGACGCGCAGGCCTCCGCGCTTCAGCGCGTCGATGAGTGCCGGAGAGAACTGCCCCCACGCGCTCGACCCGTCCGAGCTCTTGACGAAGACCGTCCTCACCCCGTAGGCCTTCGCCTTGGCCACGATGGCCTGGGGGCTGCCACCGCTCGAGCGGGAGAGCTCCCAGATCCACATGCCCGTGCCGCCGAAGGGATCGGCGGCGACCGGCGGCGGGGAGGGCGAGGGTGCGGGCGCGGGCGACGCCCCGCCGGTGCTCGTATCCGCTGCCGCCCCGCTGGCGCCGACCAGCAGCGCTGTCAGGGTCGCGACCAGCACGACGCGCACGCTCAAGACACGCACTCGGGTCTCCCTCTCGTTACTTCTCTGACCGTTGCGCCTACGGGGTGAGCTGACGGGCTCGCGCTACGAGTGGATCCTCGCTGCGCGCCGGCCATCGCTGCGGCCGGTTCGCCCCCGCCTCGACCGCTCACGCGGTCAGGGCAATTGGGTCCCCCGCTCTGCGACGGCGTGGCCGGCGCGGATTCGGCGTCGCGGTGCATACTGGCGCACGGCTCGCTCGCGCGCAACCGGCAACCACCGGCGAGGAGCTAACGGAAGACACCGGTGTGCCCGAGCGAGTAGCGACCCGGCTGGGGATACACGCACAGCCCGTGCGGGCCGCTGCCCACGGGGATCCGCGCGAGCAGCCGTCCGCTCGCCGTGTCGAGCGCGTAGACCTCGGCGTTGTAGCGACCGGTGAGCCAGAGCACCTTCCCATCGGCCGAGACCCCCCCCATGTCGGGACTTCCGCCGCCCGGGATGACCCACGTCCTCGCCACCTTCTGACCCGCGAAGGACACGACCGAGACCGAGCCGCCGCGCCGGTTGGAGACGTAGAGGTAGCGCGAGTCGCGGCTCACGTAGAGGCCGTGGGCGCCAGCGCCCGTGGCCAGGAAGCGCTCGACGCGCGGCCGGCTAGCGTCGATCAGGTAGAGGCCGCCGGCGGTCTGGTCGGCCACGTAGAAGGTGCGACCGTCGGGCGAGAGCTTCACGTCCTGGGGCATGGCGCCCGGGCGCAGCGCCAAGGTGCTTATCACCCGCTGTCCCGGCACGTCGACCCACAGCATCGTCGCCGAGAACTCACAGCTGACGAGCGCGTGGCGCCCGTCGGCGCTGAAGTCCATGTGGTCGACGCCCGCGCAGGGCACGCTCAGCGAGCGGCCGAGCCTCATGGTGTGGGCGTCGCGGAAGTCGAGCCGGTGCAGGCGCTCGGCGACGACGATCGCGAAGCGTCCGTCGGGCGTGAAGTAGAGGTTGTAGGGATCCTCGACCGGCACGGGCGTGCCCGGGCGACCCGTCGCGGGGTCGACCGGCGTGAGGGAGTTGCCGAGGTCGTTGGTGACCCACAGCCGCCTCAGGTCGTAGGCGGGGGTGATGTGCTGGGGCAGGCTTCCCACCGGGAAGTGGTCGACGACCTTGTAGCTCTTCGGGTCGATGACGTCGACGGTGTTGCTCGCGCTGTTGGGCACGTAGACCCGCGAGGGAAACGAGCGAGCGGCGGGACTCAGCAGGCCGGGCCGGTCGGCGGCGTAGACATCGTGCGGATCGAGGAGCGGCGGAGCGCCGCCTCCGCCCCGGGCTCCCGGGGCTGGTGCCGGCCGGGGGTCGGCCGGAGCGCCGGCCGCCGGCTTCGCCGCCGCGCGGGACTGGGGCTGCGATCCGCACCCGGCGGCGAGCAGGAGGAGGAGCGGGAGAAGCGAGGCGAGGAGCGCGCGCCGGCGGCTCATCGCGGCGAGAGGGCGAGGATCTCGTCGTGGACGCGTCCCGTGGCGTCCCGGCCCCCCACCGCCAGGATCCGGCCGGGGAGGCTGGCGGCGCCGAGGTCGGAGAGACCGGCGGGCAGGGCGCCGGCCTTCCCCACCCGTCCTGAGCGCGGGTCGACGGAGAGGATGCTGTTCCGCTGCGTGCCCTGGCTCGCACCGCGTCCCCCGAGCACGTAGACGGTGTCCCCCAGCGCTCCGGCGGCGGCGTGCGCGAGCGGAGCGGGCAGCGTCGCGATCCGGCGCACGCCGCTCGAGGAGGGGTCGAACGCGTACACCGCGCGCGTGGCGACCGTGCCGTTCGTACCGCCGGCCACGACGATCCGACCCGCGGCGGCGGCGACCGCCGGGTAGCGCAGCGGCTCGGGCAGGCGCGCGACCACCCGGGCCGACGCGCCCGGGCGCCACGCCACGACGGTGCTCAGGGGCCGCGCGCCGTCGTAGCCGCCGACGATGTAGATCGTCCCGTCCAGCGCAGCCGCGGACACGTCGGAGGCCGCGACGGGAAGCCGGCCCGCCGGGCTCGTGCCGACTGCGGGCGAGACCTGGCGGATCGTCGCGCTCGAGGTGCCGCCGTTGCCGCCCCCGATGAAGTAGACGGCCCCGCCGAGCCTCGCCGCCGCGGCGTCGTGGAGCGCGCTGGGGAGCGAGCCGAGCATCCGCGTCCCGGTGGGCCCGGCCTCGAGGACCGTGGTGAGCGAGGTGTCCGCGGCGCTCAGGCCACCGCTCAGGAGCACGCGGTCGGCGGGGGCGGGGGCAGTGGCCGGGTCCTGCACCGGCGCCGGGAGGTGCCCGACGACCCGGGCGCTGAGCGGGCGCGCCACCTGGGAGGCGGGCGCGTGCGTCTTGGCCTGCCCCTGGGCCGCCTCGGCGCCCTTCGCGCCCGGGGAGCCAGAGCGCGAACGCCCCTGGGCGCCGCAGCCCGCGAACCCTCCGGTCACGAGGGCGAGGGCGAGCGCGCACCGGGAGGCGCTGCTGAGGAGAGGACGGAGCACGAGCGGCTGAGGAGGACGGGCCGCCCGGGGCAACCGGCACGGCCAGAGGCGGGATCGACCCTAGCGACCGATCCGCGCGAGGACGGCCGATCGCCATGAGGATCCGCTCATGCCGACGCCAGCCGGCGGGCGGCTCTCAGCCTCCCGCGACGGCGGGGAGGATGGTCACCTCGTCGCCGTCGGCGACGTCGGTGTCCAGACCGTCCAGGAAGCGGATGTCCTCACCGCCGATGTAGACGTTGACGAAGCGCCGCAGCCCTCCGTCCTGGGCGATGCGGTCGCGCAGCTCGCCGAAGCGGTCATAGAGGGCGTCGAGCACCTGGCCGACGGTCGCGCCCTCGACGCTCGCCTCGGCCTCGCCGCCCGTCGCCGAGCGGAGCTGGCTGGGGATCTTCACGGTGACGCTCACGGGGCCGGGATCCTAGACCGCGAGGGCGACGCCGGGCACGGTCGCGTCGAACGAGGCCACCGTGGGGTCGACGACGTGGGTCGTGAACGTGCCGCGCACCACGTCGATCGTCTTGAGCCCCTCGCCGGTGATCATCACGACGACCCGCTCGTCGGGATCGATGTCGCCCCGCTCGGCGAGCTTGGCCAGCACCGCGGTGGTCACGCCGCCGGCGGTCTCCGTGAAGATCCCCGTCGTCTCGGCCAGCAGCTTGATCCCGGCGCGGATCTCGTCGTCGGAGACGTGGTCGATCGCCCCGCCCGAGCTCCGCGCGAGCTCGACCGCGTAGGGACCGTCGGCCGGATTGCCGATCGCGAGCGACTTGGCGATCGTGTCGGGCTTGACCGGGCGGCAGACGTCGTCGCCCGCCTCCCATGCGGCCGCCACCGGCGAGCAGCCCGTGGCCTGCGCGCCGTTCATCCGCGGCACGCCGCCCTCGATCAGCCCGAGCTCGGAGAACTCCTCGAAGCCGCGTGCGATCTTCGTGAACAGCGAGCCCGAGGCGATCGGCGAGACCACGCGGTCGGGCGCCGCCCAACCGAGCTGCTCGGCGACCTCGTAGGCCAGCGTCTTCGACCCCTCGGCGTAGTAGGGACGCACGTTGACGTTCACGAACGCCCACGGGTGCTCGGCGGAGAGCTCGGTGCACAGGCGGTTGACCTCGTCGTAGTTGCCGCGCACCGCCACGAGCTTCGTCCCGTAGACGCCGGTGGCCAGGATCTTGGGCTCCTCGAGATCGGCGGGAACGAAGACGAGCGACTCGAGCCCGGCCGCTGCGGCGTGGGCGGCCACCGCGTTGGCCAGATTGCCGGTGGAGGCGCAGGCGATGGTCTCGTAGTCGAGCTCCCTCGCGCGGGCGAGGGCGACGGAGACGACGCGGTCCTTGAAGGAGTGGGTGGGGTTCGCGGCGTCGTTCTTGACCCACACCTCGCGCAGGCCGAGGCGCTCGGCGAGGCGGTCGGCGCGCACGAGCGGCGTCATCCCCGGGGCCAAGCCGCCGCGCGGGGGGGCGCCCTCCAGCGGCAGGAAGTCGGCGTAGCGCCAGATCGACAGCGGCCCGGTCTGGATCTTCCGCTTGAGCTCGGCCACGTCGAGGTCGGCGGGCGGCGCGGCATAGGCCACCTCGAGCGGACCGAAGCACCGCTCGCAGACGTACAGCGCCTCGAGCGGATACAGGGCGTGGCATTCCTTGCAGCGAAGCGACTCGGGCGGCACTTGAAGAAGACCTCCGCCGGGGTTCAGTGGGCAGAGGTCGGAGAAACCGCTAGATCCACATCTCCCAGGCCTATCGTTGGAGCCTGATGGAATTGGCACCGTTCCCGCGTATGCGGGAGGTTGCCGGGGCTTCGTCGGGCCAGACCCTCCACCCCTCTTGATGCGTACTGCTATGTAGCTCGGGAGTATAGGGAGTCGAGCGGTCGGCGCAACCAAGACGGCGCAGCGGCCCCGCCCGCGTAACCGCCCGCGCGCCCCGGTGTTGGAGCGGGCGATGGCCGCCGTCTCCCTCGACGTGCTCGAGCGCCTGGGCACCGAGCTCGCCTCCTCCGCGCCGAGCAAGCGCATGCTCGTCATCGTCAACCCGTACGCCTCGACGGTGTCCGACCGCCTGAAGAACCTGGTGGTCTACGCGCTGCGCGGGCGCTACGAGGTCGACTCGGTCGACACCCAGGCCCAGGGCCACGCGGTCGAGCTCTGCCGCGAGGCGGCCGAGGAGGGCTACGACGTCGTGGTCGCGTTCGGCGGCGACGGGACGGTCAACGAGGCGCTCAACGGGCTGGCCGGCTCCTCCACCCCGCTGACCTGCCTGCCGGGGGGTCGCACGAACGTGTTCTGCCGGATGCTGGGGATCCCCAACGACGTGGTCGACGCCACCGAGCACCTCCTGCGCCTGGCCGACGAGTGGGCGCCGCGCACCCTGGACATGGGGCGCGTGAACGACCGCCACTTCGCCTTCTCCTCCGGCGTCGGGCTCGACGCCCGGGTCGTCGAGCGGGTCGACTCCCATCCGCGCCTGAAGCGGAGGCTCGGCGAGTGGTACTTCACGTGGGCGGCGCTCTCGACCTTCTCCCGCCGCTACCTCGTGCAGCCGCCGCGCCTCGAGGTCGAGGTCGAGGGGCAGACGCTCCGCGGCGTACTGACCATCGTGCAGAAGGCCCATCCCTACACCTACTTCAACCGGCGCCCGGTCGAGATGGCCGAGGGCGCCGAGCTCGGCTCCCCGGTCATGGCCGGGATCGTGCTCGGGCGGGCGAGCCCCGTGGACATCCCCACGATCGTCTGGCGGGCGTTCTCCACGCGGGCGCGGATGACGCGGCACCGTCGGGTGCGCTCCTTCTCCACCGAGGGGGAGGTGCGGGTGCGCTCGCTCGACGGCACGCCGCTCCCGATCCAGGTTGACGGCGACTACATCGGCGAGGCCGACGAGGCGCGCTACGCGGTCGCGCCGCGGGGACTCACGATCGTCTCCTAGCCGCTGCGGGCGTGTACGGTGCCCGCGTCATGGCTCAAGCGGACCTACGGGCGCGCCGCCGGCGCCTCGCCGCTGCGACCGGGCGCCTCTCGCCCGGGGCGCTCACGGTCCTCGTCTTCCTCTTCGCGCTCGGGCTGTACACGACGACGCAGGGCCCCCGGCTCGAGCGGCATTCGATCACCTTCGCCGGAGCGGCGAGGCCGCATCTCGACTTCTGGTGGCTGCAGGGGGGCACCCGCGCGCTGCTCGCGTCGCTCGGTGCGCTCGTGAGCTCCGTAGCGGCCGCGACGCTCGCGCTTCGGTGTCGTCGCTGCGACAGCTCGCCCCTACCATCGTGAGATGCTCCTGCGCCCCGCGCGATCGCTCCTCGCCGCTCTCGCCGCGGGCGCCCTCACCGCCGCGCTAGGCGGCGCGCTGCTCGCCGGCGCCCACGGTCTCCCCCGGGCGCCCCGCTGTCCGGTCTTCCCGCGCGACGCGGCATGGAACCAGCGTGTCGACCGCCTGCCGGTGGCGCACGACTCGGCGACGCTCGTGGGCTCGATCGGGAGGAACGCGCCGGCGCACCCCGACTTCGGCTCGGGGCACTACGAGCGCGGACCGATCGGGATCCCCTACGACGTGGTCACGAGCCGCACTCCGCGGACCCGGGTCTCCTTCGACTACGCCGGGGAGTCCGACCGCGCGCCCTATCCCATACCGCGCGGCGTGCACGTCGAGGGCGGCCCTCGCTCCACCGGAGATCGCCACGCGATCCTCGTCGACCGCGACTCCTGTCGCCTGTACGAGCTCTACGCGCTGCGCCGCGCGCACGGCCGCTGGCACGCCGGCTCGGGCGCGATCTGGAGCCTGCGCTCGAACCACCTGCGCCCGCGCGGCTGGACCTCCGCCGACGCCGCGGGCCTGCCCATCCTGCCCGCACTCGCCCGCGCGGACGAGCTCCGCCGCCCCGGCGGCATCGACCCTGCCCTGCGCTTCACCGCTCCCCGGACGCGCGCGGCGTTCGTCTACCCCGCGCGGCACGAGGCGGGCGAGTCGAACGACCCCCGGCTGCCGCCGATGGGGCTGCGGATCCGGCTGAAGCGCACGGTGAGCCTTCATGGGTTCGGCCCTCAGGCGCGCGCGGTGATCCGTGCGCTGCAGCGCTACGGGGCGATCCTGGCCGACAACGGCGCGCCGTGGTTCTTCTCCGGCGCCCCCGACCGCCGCTGGAGCAACGACGACCTGCATGGCCTGACCCGCCTGCGCGGGCGCGACGTCGAGGTGGTCGACACGCGCCGCCTGGTCCACCCGCGATGAGGCACGCGCTCGCCCTTCTGAGCCTGCTCGCGCTGGCGGGCTGCGCCGGCGCGGCACCGGCCGCCACCCGCGCCCGCACACGCCTCCACGTCTACGCGATCACCGACACCGCCGGCTACCGGCATGCCTCGATCCCCGACGGCGTCGCCGCCCTGCGCGCGGCGGCGCGAGTCGACGGCCGCTACGACGTCACGGTGCTCTCGCGGGCCTCCGAGCTGACGGGTGCTCGGCTCGACCACGCCGCCGCCGTCGTCTTCATGCTCACCTCGGGCGAGCTGCGGGTCGACGCCGCGTGGAAGCGGCGGCTTCTGGCCTTCGTGCGCGCCGGCCACGGGCTGGTCGGCTTTCACTCCGCGTCGGACACCTTCCATGCCTGGCCGGCATGGCGAGCGATGCTCGGCGGCGAGTTCGCGCGCCATCCCTACCACCGCGTGATGCGGGTGATCGTCGAGGACCGCATGCACGCGGCCACCCGTACGCTCCCCGGTGCGTTTCGCATCTTCGAGGAGTTCTACTTCTTCACTTCCGACCCGCGCCGGCGCGCGCACGTGCTCGCGCGCCTCGACGTCGCCCGTCAGGACCGGCCGGTGGTGTGGTGCCGACATGAACGGCGCGGCCGTGTCTTCTACGACGCGCTCGGCCACGAGCCCGGGACCTGGCGCGACCGCCGCCAGCGCCGGTTGCTGGCCGGCGGGGTGGCGTGGGCGCTGGCACTGCCCGGAGGACGCTCGGCGTGCGGCTGACCGCATTCGTCGCCTTTCTCGCCGCCATGGTGCTCGTTGGCTGCGAGAGCGGCGGCGGGACCGAGGTCTTCGTCGACCCGCACGGAGCGATCCGCGTGAAGCCGGGGACCACCTTCGCCCTGTCGCTTCCCGAGAACCCGGGCGTGGGCTTCGAATGGCGGCTGAGCCGCAGGCCGGAGGGCGGCGTGGTCCAATCGACGGGCGATGCCCACGGCGCGAGCCACGCGGCTCCGGGGAGCGGCGGCCGGCATCGCTTCCTGTTCCGGGCTCGCCGCACCGGGCGCGCGACCGTCGGCCTGCGCGAGTCGTTTCGAGGCCGGCCGCGAGCGGAACGGACCGTGACCGTCGAAGTACGCTGAGGCCTCGGCTCAGCCGCCCGTCGGCGTGATGCGGTAAGCGTCGAAGACCGCGTCGATGTTGCGCAGGCGGTTGACGGCCGCGTCGAGCGCGTGGGTGTCGCCGACCTCGACCACGAACCGGTTGCGCACCATCGGCTGGCTGACCGTGCAGCGCGCCTCGACGATGTTGATCCCCGCCTCCGAGAAGGTGCGCGAGAGGTCCTCGAGCAGGCGGTGGCGGTCCCAGGCGTCCACCTGCAGCTCGACGCGGAAGGCGGTCTCCGCGTCACCGTCCCACGCCACGGGCGTGAAGCGGTCGGGGTCCTTGCGCAGCACGGAGACGTTGGCGCAGTCCTCCCGATGGATCGTGATGCCGCGCCCGAGGGAGATGTAGCCGACGATCGGGTCGCCGGGCACGGGCCGGCAGCACTTGGCCAGGCGCAGCATGACGTCCCCGACGCCGTCGACGGAGATCCCGTACTCGGAGGAGGAGGTCGTCGCGCGCTCGGGCTTGGGTCGGGTCCTCAGGAGATCCTCGGCGGCGGTGGGGTCGCCCGCGGCCGCCTCGCCCTCCTTCAGCCGCTGGAGCACCTTGTTGACGATGACCTTGGTGGAGATCTTCGCGCCCCCCAGCGCGATGTAGAACTCGTCGGCCTTGCGGAAGCCCATCTCGCGGATCACGTCGGCGAGCAGCGGAGAGCCGACGATCTTCTGCGCGGGCAACCCCTGCTTGCGCAGGTGCTCCTGCAGCTGCTCGCGGCCGGCGTGCTCGGTGTCCTTGCGCGACTCGGTCTTGAACCACTGCTTGATCTTGTTGCGCGCGCGGGTCGTCTTGACCAGCGCGAGCCAGTCACGCGAGGGGCCGCGCTCGCGCTTGGAGGTCAGCACCTCGACGATGTCGCCCGAGCGCAGCTCGTAGGAGAGCGGGACCATCTTCCCGTTCACCCGCGCGCCGACGCAGCGGTGGCCGACGTCGGTGTGAACCTCGTAGGCGAAGTCCAGCGGCGTGGCGCCCGCGGCCAGCGACTTGACCTCCCCCTTGGGAGTGAAGACGAAGACCTCGTCCTCGAACAGGTCGGCCTTGAGGCCCTCGACCAGCTCCTTGGGGTCGGTGAGGTCCTGCTGCCAGTCGAGCAGCCGGCGCAACCAGACGAGCTTGGCCTGGCCGTCGTCGCCGACGGCGCCCGCCCCGGGCTGCTTGTAGAGCCAGTGCGCGGCGATCCCGAACTCGGCCATCTCGTGCATCTCGCGCGTGCGGATCTGAATCTCCAGCGGGCGCCCCTCGGGTCCGATCACCGTCGTGTGGAGCGACTGGTACATGTTGAACTTGGGCATCGCGATGAAGTCCTTGAACCGGCCGGGCAGCGGCTTCCACAGCGAGTGGATCACCCCCACGGCCCCGTAGCAGTCCTTCACCGACTCGACGATGACCCGCATCGCGGTGAGGTCGTAGATCTCGTTGAACTCGCGGTTCTTCTTGGTCATCTTGGAGTAGATGGAGTAGAAGTGCTTGGCGCGGCCGGAGATCTCGACGTCGATGCCGAGCGCGTCGAGCTCCTTCGACAGGTAGGTCCCGGCCTGGGCGACGTAGCGCTCGCGCTCGTCGCGCTGCTGGGAAACGAGGCCCCTGATCTCCGCGAACTTGCGGGGGTGGAGCGTGGCGAACGAGAGGTCCTCGAGCTCCCACTTGATCGCGTGGATGCCGAGGCGGTGCGCGATCGGCGCGTAGATGTCGAGGGTCTCCTTGGCCTTCTCGATCTGCTTCTGCTTGGGCATCGCCTCCAGCGTGCGCATGTTGTGCAGCCGGTCGGCGAGCTTGATGAGCACGACCCGGATGTCGGTGGCCATCGCCACCATCATCTTGCGGTAGTTCTCCGCCTGCGCCTCGTCGCGCGACTGGAAGGTCAGTCCGGTGAGCTTGGTCACCCCGTCGACGAGGCCGCCGATCTCCGCGCCGAAGGTCTGCGTGACGTCCTCGAGGGAGGCGGAGGTGTCCTCGACCGTGTCGTGGAGGAGCGCCGCGCACAGCGTCTCGGTGTCGAGCCGCATGCCGGCGCAGATCTTGGCCACCCCGACCGGGTGCACGATGAAGTCCTCGCCCGACTTGCGCCGCTGGTCGGCGTGGTGCTCGCAGGAGTACACGAACGCCTGCTCGACGGCGGCGCGGTCGATGGTGGACACGGCGCCCTCGCCCTTCGTCGCGCCGGCGGGCGCCGGGATCAGGGGAGCGTGCTCCTCGACGACCGCGAACAGGTCGCCGAGCAGGCGGCGCTCGGCCTCGGTCAGATCGACGCGCTGGGGGTCGGCGTGCTGCGCGGGATGCTCGAGCACGTCGACGCCTCGACGCGGCTCGATCGTCCCGGAGTCCCGCCCGTGGCGGCCGGAGCGCGAAGCTCCACGCTTCACGCCGGTGGGAGGATCGGGACGCTCGGGCATCCGTGTGAGGGTACTCAGCTCCGGCGGGTCGTTGGCCGGACGATCATCCGAGCGCCGGTCGTCCCGCGCTCCCGCCCAGGGCAGACAGGTGCCGTCTGCCCTGCTCGAGCCGCTGCTCGGCCGCACGGAAGGTGGGCGAGCGCTCGAGCGCGGTGCGCCCCGATCCGGTGAGGCTCAGCGCCGGGATCGAGGGGTCGAGCGAGGCCAGGTCGAGCTCGGCGAGCACGCGCACGAGCCGCCCGGCCACCGCGGGCGGCAGCTCGTGGGCGCCGTCGCCGTGCAGGACGGCGCCCAGTTCGAGACCCTCCACTCGCCCACGGGCGCGCAGTGCGCGGTAGAGGGCGACGAGCGAGGAGCGCAGGCTCCATTCGAGCTCGTGCACCCGTGCCGCGAAGCGAAGCTCCGCGGCTGCCCACGCGAGGTGCAGGAATTGCCCGGGTGCCCCGGCCCTCGCGAGCGTCTCCCGGCGCTCGTCGGTGGGGGGATCGATCGCGACCAGGTGCACGTAGGGCTGCGCGAGGGAGGGATCGCGCTCGAGCGCCGTCCAGGAGGCGAGCGCGAAGCCGCCCACCCGCGCCGCCAGCCCGCCGCGGCGGCGCGGCACGTCGGCGCACAGCGCCAGCGTTGGCTCGCCGCTCGCGGCGAGGTCGGCGAGCACCCCGGCCGCGCCCTCCGCCCGGCGGTCGACCACGACGCGGTCCCACTCGGAGGGGCCGGCCGCCGGCGGGGCCTGCTCCTCTCCGGCGGCGGACAGCGCGGCGGCGAGCCACTCGGCGCCCGACGCCGGCTCCGCGAGCGTCTCGATCGCCGCGTACGCGCACGGCCGGGTGTCGCGCAGGACGAGCCGCGGCTCCTGGGCGCCGTTCCATTCGTTGCACTCCAGGCGCACGAGCGCGTCGAGCGGCTGGCCCTGCGGCGCGGGCAGCCGGTCGCGCCCGAAGGCCACCACGCGGGACCGGGCTCCTCCCGCCTGCAGGCTCGCGCGGAGGTGGCGCCCCTCCCCCATCGGCCGGGGATCCGCCAGCGTCGCGCCGGCCACGAGCAGGCTCGGGCCGGGGTTGCCCATCCCACAGGGCTCGAGGGTCGCGAGCTCCTCGGCCAGAGCGAGCCCGAGCGCCGGGCCGGCGACCACGGCGTCCACGCGACGCCGGGGCAGGAGCATCTCCGGAGTGAGCGTCGCGGCGGCGTGGTGCTCGACCGCCCCCCGGAGCGCCGCGAGCCGTTCGGGCGCCACGGTCAACCCCGCCGCCGCCCGGTGCCCGCCGTAGCGCTCGAGCTCCGTCGCGGCCGCGTGCAGCGCCTCGAGCAGGTCGAACCCGGGGATCGAGCGTCCCGACCCGCTCGCCGGTCGCTCGCCGTCGAGGGCGATGAGGATCGTCGGGCGGTGGTGGCGCTCGGCGATGCGCGAGGCGACGATCCCGATCACTCCGGGGTGCCACCCCTCCGCGGCGAGGACGTAGGCCGGGCGGGCCCCGAGCTCGGCGACGGCGTCCTCCGCCTCCCACAGGATCCGTCGCTCGCAGGCGCGCCGCTCGCCGTTGGCGGCGTCGAGCTCGGCCGCGATCTCCTCCGCGCGCCGCTCGTCGGAGGTGAGCAGGAGCTCGACGCCGGCGTCGGCGTGGTACAGGCGCCCGGCCGCGTTGATCCGCGGCGCCAGGCGGAAGGAGACCGCGCCCGCGTCGAGCCCGCTCGGGTCGAGCCGCGCCACCCGCATGAGCGCGCGCAGGCCGGGCTTGGCGGTGAGAGAGAGCGCGCGCAGGCCCGCGCGCACGAGGCGACGGTTCTCTCCCCGCAGCGGGACCACGTCGGCCAGGGTGGCGAGCGCGACGAGGTCGAGGTCCGCCTCGGCGCCGGCGGGGTCCTCTCCGCTCGCCGTGAGGAGGGCCTCCGCGAGCTTGTGGGCCACCCCGGTGGCGCAGAGATCCGCGCACGGGTAGCCGCACAGGGTGGGATGGACGAGGAGGGCGTCGGGCAGGACCCCGTCGGCTCGGGGAGCGTGGTGGTCGGTGACGAGCACGTCGAGCCCGGCCGCCCGGGCCGCAGCGACCTCCTCGACCGCGGTGACGCCACAGTCGACGGTGAGCAGCAGGCGCGTGCCGCGCGCGGCCAGGCGCCGAACCGTGGCCACCGAGAGCCCGTAGCCGTCCTCGCTGCGGCTCGGGAGAAACCAGTCGACCTCGGCGCCGAGCGCACGCAGCGTGCGCACGAGCAGGGCGGTGGAGCACACGCCGTCGACGTCGTAGTCGCCGTGCACCGTCACCCGCGTGCGGGCGGCGACGTGGCCGAGCACGAGCGCGCAGGCCTCGTCCATCCCCGCGAAGGCGGAGGGAGGGTGCGCCTCCGCGCCGAGCAGCCAGCTCCGGGCCGCGTCCGGATCCTCGAGCCCGCGGCGCACCAGCACCTGGCCGAGCGCGTGGCTGACGCCGAGCTCGCGCTCGAGGGCGAGCGCCGCGGCGTAGGAGTAGGGCGCGACCTCGATCCGCGGCTCGGGAGGCGCGAGTCGGGGGGGCGGCGCTGCCGGCGCGGGCGGCGCGGCGGCGGGCGGGGACAGGAGGGTCGCGGGAGCCACGCACCGGAGGCTAGGCCCGGGTGGGGACGGATCGGCGCCCCGGTGGCGCTCGAGCGCGGCGGAGCGGTCAGGCTCGCGCGGGCCTTCCGGCCGCCCGATCCCGCCGCACGCCCTCGAAGTAGACCAGCGCCATGCCGATCAGCGCGCCGGGGATCGCCTCGGCCGCGGTGAGCAGGTGCGTGCTCCCGCGCCCGGGGATCGAGAGGCCGTTGATCGCCAGCCCGAACACGATGGCGCCGATGACCGCGCCCAAGAAGGCGCCGATGATCCCGCCCCAGTAGCGGTCAGGCAGGAAGATCGTGAAGTGCCAGAGGGCCAGCCCCATCATCGTCCACGCGAAGAGCCCCATCAGCGCGGCCGTCCGTGCCGACGGTTCCTGGCCCGCTTGGCTCCCGCCTTGCGCTGCGACTTGGGCACCGGGGCGACGCCGTCGTTCTCGGCCTCGTCCGCCGAGCTGCGCGGCGCCTCCGGCGCGGGCGCTGGCCGCGGGGCGACCGGAGAGGCCACGCGGCCCGACCCGCGCCGGGACGCGGCCGGGGCGCCGTCGCCCACGTCGAGGTCGCGCTTGAGCGCCTCGAACTCGCTCGGCGAGAGCTGTTCGGGCTCGGGCGAGGTGAGGCGCCCCGTCCGCCGCTTGGGCGCGCGCGCCTGGACCTCCTCGCCGGCGGCGCCCGTGGCATAGGCGGGCACCGCGCCGCCGAACTCCTGCTCGATGCGCCGGTGGCGCGCCTCGTAGACCGGCTCGCGCTCCTTCCAGCGCGTCAGCACCGGGGAGGCGATGAAGATCGAGGAGTACGCGCCGGAGGCGACCCCGATGAGCAGGGCGAAGGCGAAGTCCTTGAGCGTCTCCCCGCCGAAGAGCAGGAGGGCGAGGACGGGCAGGAGCGTCGAGAGCGTCGTCGCCGCCGAGCGCGTGATGACCTCGGACATCGAGCGGTTGACGATCTGAGAGAAGGCGGCGCGCGGCATGCGCGGCACGTTCTCGCGCACGCGGTCGAAGACGATGATCGTGTCGTAGAGCGAGTACCCGAGGATCGTGAGCAGCGCGGCGACCGTCGCCGTGGTCACCTCCCGGCCGGTGAGGGAGTAGACCCCCGCGGTGATGAGCAG